>Ga0208920_1000138_pt1 | contig 20661 bp, 23 predicted proteins | sample 19_taG_FD_184094 | JGI IMG/M metagenome (GOLD analysis project Ga0208920, IMG submission 184094) | Marine viral communities from the Subarctic Pacific Ocean - 19_ETSP_OMZ_AT15317 metaG (SPAdes) (version 2) | ecosystem: Environmental > Aquatic > Marine > Oceanic | place: Pacific Ocean | collected...
CACCGTCATCCTCATTTGTAAAACAAGTGCTTACTTCATTAAGCGCGAACAATGTTGATGACACAGTACAATCTGAAATCATGCGTCTATTCATTGATGCGCTACCAGAAAGTTCATTCGCTAAGTCTCTGCAAAAACGTGACAATGTCCCCGGATATATGCAGGATGCGGTCTATGCTATGAAGACCAAAGGCTATGATTTGGCTAGGCAGGTAGAGAAGTTAAAGTACAACGCGCTTATCCAAAGTATGGAAGTAGATCTTAACGATGACAAACGCTACCATAAGAACCTAGGTACAGCGACAGAGTTAACTGGCTTACCGAAGAAGATTAAGAACCTAGGTACAGCGACAGGGTTATCTAGCCTAGCGAAGAAGACAATGCCATCCGATGACTTTATTTTCAACACAATACGTGACGAAGTTAAAATACGTATGAAATTTGCTAAGTATGGCGCGAATATGAAGGGTATTGAGCGGTATGTTCGTACGTTTAACCAAACCGCGTTTCTCGGCACAATCGGCTTTAACACAGCTTCTGCTATGGTGCAGCTAGTGCAGACCCCGATGTTTACTTATCAAATGCTTGGACCACGGTACGGGTACAAGAAAGCATACAACGAAATTATGAACGCTGCATCGATTGTGACAGGCGCACGTGGTTACGGCGAGACTAAACTAGACAAGATCGCAATGGCGCATGGCTTAGATGCCTATTATGACATCACCGACAACGGTGACTTTGTTGTCAAAAAAGAAAAAGACATACCTGCGGAGCGTATAAAAGAGTTAGAGCGTATGGCCCCACTGGTAAAACTGGCGTCGGAACGTGGGCACCTGAACCGATCCTTTATCTTTGACGCTCTAGGGCTTCAGGAAGGTGGTAAAGCGCGTAAGAAGGACACGTTAGCAAGTGCAGGGTCTGCACTTTTAGATTGGGGTACGGGTATATCTGCCATGATGTTTAACCAAGCAGAACGGTTTAACAGGCAAGTTACGATGGTTGCGGCGTACAACATGGCGTTGGAACGCATCTCGACTGACAACCCTAAGATGCCAATGGCTGAGCGGCAGAACTTGGCAGCGGTAGAGGCACTGCACGACACACAAGAATATAACGGTGGTTCTACGCTTGAAACTGCGCCACGTATCACACAGGAAAATGTCGGGCGTCTTGCCATGATGTATAAGCCTTATGGTCTGCGTATGTACTACACAATGTTCAAAACTGCGCGTGAGGCACTAGCACTAGAAACTGATCCAAAAGCTAGGAAGATCGCCGCAAAACAAATCGTGGGTATACACCTGTCTTCATTGTTCTTTGCAGGGGTGCATGGTCTTCCATTATATGGTGCGGCACAACTACTCGCAGACCTCCTTATCTTCCCCGACGATGAAGACGATACTAACACACGCGTACGTACATTCTTAGGTGAAGGTTGGTATAAAGGCGGACTTAATCAGATACTAGATGAGCTTGGTATAGGTGCTGACGTGGCAGCACGTATACGTCTAAGTGGACTAGTTCTTCAGGAAAACAGGTATAACCCTAATCCGTCTGCCGAAGAGTTTTTTGGCTACTACCTCGGTGGACCTGCACTCAGTGTGGGCAAGCGCATCGGTCGGGGGGTTGTGGACCTTTACAATGGCGAAACGCAGAGGGGTATTGAAAACATTCTACCTGTCGGTATCGCCAATGCGTATAAGGCTTTGGGTCGATACCAACAAGAGGGGGGAATATATTCACGCCGAACAAATCCAATATACGACGATATGACAGGTGGTGAGTTGTTTGCACAATTCATAGGATTCGCTCCAGCAAACTACATACGTATCCAAGAAGAGAATCAAAGAGTAAAAATTATAGACCGTGCCATTGCTAAACAACGATCTAACCTCACTAAAAGGTATTACATTGCCGCACGGCAAGGTGATTGGGCAGAAATCACACAGATAGAACATGAGATACAGGAATTTAACTACAAGCACCCAACTTTTGAATTGACCACTGACTCAATCGTCGACTCACTGAAACGACACATGAAAAGTACTGCGGAGATGCATAACGGCGTGTCATTATCCCCGGCTATGCGTAGAGTCGCAGAGGATCATATGTACGGGATAAGGAACGGCTTCCTGCCGCCTGTGAGGTAGTAACCGTGGAAGTGATGGATGCCATAGGGGTAGTTTGGCCTATCGCGGCGACGTTCGTGACTCTGGTGATTGTGCTTGCAAAGATGCACTCAGACATCGAACAGATCAAAGAGAAGATCAAAGTGCTGTTTGAGTTGTGGAATAACAAAAAGTAGCCCCCTCCGAAGAGGGGGCCAAGGAGAACGACAGACAGTCGTGAGGGGTGGACCAATGCTGTCTATCGAACTTTATCACACTGTGCGCCAGAAACGTACCCCTAAATTTCCACCTTCAATACGTAGTCGGTGTTCCAGCTCCCAGTGTCTATCACAGAATATCTTGTTTACCTGCTTTACTGCTTCATCAGTATTTACGCAGGGTACAAAGATGGAAGAACCGATAGCCATGTTCTCCCAGTTAACTTCTATTGTCACGCCATCAGGCGCTAGGTCATAAGTTCTCAATACCTTCATTGTCAGGATCTACATCAAATTTCATAACTATTGTGTCAGCAGCAGGTAACTGTAGGTTCGTACCCTTAGTTAGCCGTATCTTCTTACGCTTGCCCTCACACTTCTTCATAATCTCGCTAACCAAGTGTGCGTAGTTAATCTGCAACTCACCACACCACTCTTTAAGAGGTTTTGGTTTAACGAAAAAGAGTTTCGTGTCAGTCTCATACCGTGCTACCAACCTACCCCGTGCAATCTGTTCTGGTACCACGTGCTCATCAAGGCCATTACCCTGCATCCCACGATTATCTACTGTGCTTTTAATCTGTATTATATAGCTTATATTTTCAGCAAAGAAGTCACCCATGACATCAGTCACTGATCCAGTCATTTCGTTTAATCCTCGTTTGTTTTGTGAAACAAGGTCGGTAGTTGCCCACTTAAAAACTTTCTGTACATCAAAGTCATGAAGCCCAACCTTTTTAGCAATTAGCAATCCTGATATTGTGGCAGTCATAGTATCTGACCAATAGCGGTTCTCGGAAGTAAGCTGAGCCTTCTCGTCAACACGTTTCTGGATATGTTTTACTATGCGCTTTGTCTCTTCGACGTTATTCATAATCCACTGTATATGAGGTATACCTGCGTGTCCGTAGTTCTCAAATACATTAGCCTTGAACGTGTCTTGTATCTCTTTGTCTTTTACTTCATCAAATATCCTATCCACTCGACACTCAAGAATACGCTGTGCCTCTGCTTTCGGCATAGCTTTACCACGACTTACTGTTTCAATGATGGATGTGTTAGCGGTGTATTGCATTAACAGGTTCCACTCTCTACCTTGATGGCGCTCCACATTGGCACTGGCAGTCATACGTCCTCGTTGTTTACCCGACGTGCCTTGATATACAAGGTCAGACATTTGACGTGGTGTTAAGTTTGTAATTTCGTCAATGCCTGTAGGTAAACTGTGCATCACTTCTGCACGGTTCATCTTGAACGCAACACTATCGGCTTTATCCAAAACAAGTTTCTTTGGGTTGCCCCATATACCTGCCGTGGCGTACATCATCATGGTTTTGCCTGTGCCTGACTCGTTGTTTATGAATGCTACTGCACCGCAATTCTCATTCAAAAACTCCATCAGAGGGCTACCAAAACCCATACCGATTGCGAATTGTTGTAATAAAAACTTATCATCGTTCCATAGTTCCAAGTTTTCACGCCACGCTTCGTACGTACCCTTGGGTTCAAAGTGTGGAAAAAACCCTACCGTCTGATTAGCGGGGGGATTAAATTCTATGTAGTCAGGTTTAACTTTCTGGTTGCCTAGAATAAAGGTATCTAACTTATCGTTAACCCAACCAAACTGGACATGGGCTTCGTCTGCTGTACTGGTGGCTTGTAATTCATCCACCCAACTTAGTGTGTATGACATTAGTTCATCCATCTTTTTAATTGCGACGCCCTGAGACGAAAGTTTCTTTCGGAACTCTTCGCTTGACGTGACTGAACTCATCGGCAATGTAAATTCTTGCACCCCGTCTCGGGGAAGGTGTAGACGCATAACCAACGACTCGCCCAATTCGGGGTCCTTGATTCGTTTAATAACATATAAGTCGTTATGGTATATTCGCTTCTCGTCTATATCGCCGTCTTCGTTGGTGGTACGTATATAAACACCGCCGTTACTACCGCGCACATACGGTGGTGGATACTTAGGTATAACATAAGTAGGCGTGTCCTCTTCAAGGCTTTCCGCTACATAATTTCCCTCATCATCAATCTCAGCCTCACGTAACTTCTTACCTAACACAATAGGAGACTTGATTACACCCCATTGGGGGCAATCTCTACAGATGTCGGGGTTGTATTCGTCAAAGCGTGCGCATGTATAAGGCCCTTTTATTCGCTCCACCTTACGTTTCGTATCGTCTGGTGTGTAGTCAAGATGTCCTTTGGATATGAGGTGTATTGCTTTCTCCCCATCGGTGCAGAACTTAGCAATAGATAGCCCTGCCCTCCACAATGGTTCGCTCATAGTCTCTTGGTTTCGGACTATGTATTTAAGCTGTTCACATCCTTCACCCTTCTGGGTCTTAATAAGTATGTCTTTAAACTTGTTTTCCTGATTACCCATCAGGTTTTGCATGGTCGCGCTTAGTTCCCTTGGTATGCTTTTTGTAGGAACTAGGATTGGCTCAGACCCAAGCAACTCTGAAAACTTATCAAAGTCTACCGTCTCGAACTTGGCGGTAAGGCCAAAGAACCCTACGTCTGACGGGGGGTTGGTCTTGTAGTTATGTGTGTGAGGAACTCTCAACACACGTGCCGCATCTGAGGTTACTGCCGGATCAGCGTAAAAGTTTTGCTGTGCACATAACCTTTTAAGCCGCTCCGCTACAGGCAACCAATCATCTAAGCACACCGATTCTGATAAGAACCAGTAAGTATGGATGCCTCTCCCCGAATTGACCATCGTTGGTTTCGGTAGTTTGTTGCGCTTACAGAAATGTCTTAATGCCTGTATAGCCTGTTCTTGATTTAAAAATTCTTTGCTCGGACCACAATCCAGATCGAGGAAGAAAGAGTTTAATCTCTTTACGTTATCGACTTTACGTGAACCTGCCTTATCAAACGTAGCCAGTCCATAATAAGCATCGTATCCTTCTTTATCATAATTGTGGGCGGCATCGACAACGGCATCTATCGTGTCATAGAACTTCTGTGCTTTACGTTCGTCACTTGATCGTGCCGCAAACACACAGTAATAGCCACCACTACTTAGTGACTTCGATAAAAATGTTTTTGTCTCCATTGGTCCACCCATTGCCTAAACCGTCGCGATGAGGGCATTTTCCCTCACCGCGACGTAGTTCGATTACTTTGATTACATGTTTAGTCCTCGTCATCCCAGTCATCAATAATCGAACTTAAATCACTGTCATCCGTAGGCGGTGCAGATGCAGTCTTCTTTACAACTGTAGGTTCCTCAACAACTTCTTCTACAACTTCTTCTTCAACCCCTGCTGTAAACGGGTTATCCTTCTTAGAGTTGTACCCGTCTTCGGTACTAAATGGGTTTAATTGCTTACGCTCTGCAAGTTTTAGAACCTGCACTGCTTGCAGTCTTAGGGAACAACCGTCACCCATTGAACCGCTGTAAGGAATACCCTTGACTGCTATGTTCATGATACTACCGCTTGTCAATTGAAAATCATCAGGTAGTTCATTATTCTTTGCATCAAACTGCGAGGGCTTCGTAGTCTTAGTGTTATTGTATGCGCCCTTCAAGTTAGCCTTATGAGACCACATCCCATTATCTGTTTTCTTAAATGGGTTTTTGATCTTAGGCCAATTCTTTTTCTTTCCCTTGGCATAAGTTGTTTCCATGTATGTCCACAACGCCTTGGCTGTTGCATCGTCCATGGCGAAATTTACTGAATACTCAGCACCATCATCTGTTGGTCCACACGGTACGGAGCGTTGTTCCGTAGTATCGTATCTGTATGTCTTATCCAGTTTAGGGTACATGGCGGTTATTTTTTTAACTATGTATTGCTCAGACATAAAAGTCTCCTTAATTTGCATTTGCGTCATAGACAAACCCGTCTACTTCCGCAAAGATTGACCCCTTTGGGGGCGTTGAAATTGACATTGTTATGGCCTCTTTAGCTTCTTGGCTATCAGCCATTGAAGCCGCAAGACCTACTTCTTCTTCCCTAAGAGGGCGTACTGACTTGAAAAATAGCTTGGGTACCATACTCCCCCGATCAAATGCACATTCGGTAATCACGGATAAAGCAGGTGTGTTATGAGAACTTAGGTACTGCGCATAGGCTTGCATAGGCATCTTACCTTCCTTCGCTTTACCGAACAACGATGTTGCAGGTAGTTGCAGTTGATACACTTTTGTAAAGTCGTTCTCCATTACCACGGCTATCCGCTGTGCAAAACGACACGCACGTGACATACCTGACCCTGACCCCTTAATATTTTGAGGACAGTCCATACAACGGTAGGCTTGGCGATCTTCTTGCTTTACCTCTGGTGCAGGTGCACTAGTATCTGCTGACCAACACTTAGGACTTGTAGGGTTACTCGCATCATAGTTACCTGCGTAGTAAGACCTAGAAATCTTAGCGGCGTTCAAGATGACCACATTAAGAGTGTCATCATACATGGTACCTTGTTCACCGTTAACATATTCACGGAACTTACTACCGCTAATGCTAATACGACGGCGTTCACCTACGTTTTGCATCTGCTTCTCCTCACAAGTCCTCGTCAATGTCGATTGCTGCCGTGGTAGCCACTGCGGGTAATTCACCAACTTGCGTATCTACATATGTAGACGTAGTGTCAGTAGATTTGGCGTTATCTTTCTTGGTTAGAGCGACAGACACATCAGTAACAGAGAAACGGTATGTGTTTCCTACTTTAATGTATGTGTCTTTAGGTATGTGTCCTTGGCGAACCCATGCGCGTATGGTCGAAACCGATACGGAAAAGTGCTTAGCCAAATCTTCTATTGGTACAAAAGGGCCATTCATCATTTTTTCCTCACAGAAATTATATATTCAGAGTCTACGTTAAGTCCTTTAGGGACAGTCTCAGGGTTTTCTTCAAGGAAAGTTCTTACGTTGGTTTGATTTAACCGCTTTTCCAGAAACTCAGGTACGTCATGCTCCATAACAAATTTGTGCATGGCTTCCCAATCACTGGTCCAGTAGCGAGTCTTCACCGAACGGTAAAAAAGTCCCTCTGAAGTCTTTACGCTCTCAATCCCCTGCTCTTTGCAGTAGTCGAGTAGCGCGGCTTTGACCTTATCCAGTTTCTGGTTAAGATCTTCTTCTTGTCTCTTAAAGTCCGATGAAAGCTGTGCTTTCTTGTCTCGGATTTTTAAATAAACACGCGTTAGCTTTTCAGCTAACTTCTTGTCCTCACCCATTTTTAGTTCTCCTAATCGCACGACAAAATGTGTCGGGAGATTCACTCTACTATCATATAATGCCCTAGTCAAGTAATTCTTTGTAAAGATCAACCATTTTTGTGTGTACGTCTATTCTGTTATCTAGTAGTGTGTAAACACGTTTCTCTACGGCTGAACCTTGGAGCTGTACGACGGTACACTTATGATCTTGTCCTGACCTGTGAACACGTGCGTTAGCTTGGGCATAAATTTCTAACGAACTGGTAGGACTCCACCATACAACTGTGTTAGCGGCGGTTAATGTGACACCGTGCGCGGCGGCTTGTGGTTGTATCACCAGTACGCGTGGGTTGGGGGTAGTTTGGAATTGATGAAATATATCAGTACGTTTCGGTGCAGATACGTCACCGCGAATGATCTCAGTGGTTATACCATCTTTGAGTAATTTATCCGTAAGTATGTCGATGGTGTGCTTGAACAGCACAAAGACTAGAACTTTCTTACTACTTTCGTCTATTGCTTCACGCAGAACCTTGTATCGGTTCTTGATGTCAAACTCCAATGCTTCTCCATTGTCGGTGTATACCGCACCAGAAGATATTTGCAGGAGTTTATTCATGATGGTGGCTGCATTAGTCCCTGTGATCTCTTCCCCTGCGGCCTGTAGTATCATCTTATTCTTTAGTTCCTTGTAATACTTTTTCTGCTGACGCGTGAGTTCAACCTCTCGTTTGACATACACCATGTCGGGTAGGTCAAGGCACTCTTCTTTTGTGAACCGGATCGCAGGTTGCAGTGCATTGTAGACTGACTCGGTAGCTGTCTCTTTCGGCTCCCATTTGAAGTTGGTAACTTTGTACATCACCATGTCTCGGAACGAACCAAAGAATCTAGGTACAGCGGCAGGGTTAACTAGTTTAGCAATGCCATAAGCGTCAAGAGGTGATTGAGCGGCAGGGGTACCTGTCATCATCCACAACCAAGTCTGATCGGTTAACAGTTTATTCAGTGTCTTCCATCGTTTGGTCTGTGCGTTCTTATAATGAGTGGCTTCATCTACTATGATGCAATCAAACCCACCTTCTTTGGCTATGGTATCAGCTACAATCTCTACCCCATCATAGTTAATGATGACGTAATCAGAACCTTGATTGATGATTTTTTTGCGCTTCTCTTTAGTACCGTAGGCCACATCCACCGTACGGTGCATGGCAAAATTAAACAAGTCACTGCGCCATGCGCTATCCATGATCGAGAGCGGGCAGATAACTAATACACGCCGTATCTTACCTTGTGTCATTAGAAAATCAGATGCCCAAATAGCAGACGCAGTTTTGCCAGTGCCTTGCTCGTTAAAGCAAAAAGCCCTTCGGTTCATCGTAAGGAATGCGGCTGTGGTCTTTTGATGCTCGTACGGTGTGTACTGACCAGACCATTGATACTGACCTTCAATAGGTGAGGGTACGTTTATGTTTAGCATCTTTAGGGTATGCGCTTCGTCTACACCCCAGTTAACTACTACTTGATTGTTTGATAGTTCTCGGCTTTTCTCGACAACTTTAGTAACTTTGTTCGGGTTTTTCAGACGCAATAATAGCGTTTTATTCTTTAATATTTGCATATCATTCTCCATCGCAACGCCATACGGCGTGATGTTAGTGTGACACTAACTATTTTTTCTTAGGGCCTTTGCTCAACGCTCCACCTGCTGTACGATTTTTCTTTCGGCTTTGCACTGTAACACCATCTTTGTTGGAACCCCCTCGTGCCAACGGTTTCTTATGTGCTACGTCCTTGCCTTCTCTCTTGTCAGCTTTACCATTCTTGTTAGCGTCTTTACCTGTCTTATCCATCTTTCTTCGGGCACGCTGTCTCTCCATACGTGCCTTAAACTCTTTACTACCGACAGGTTTGTTCTTTTGTTTTTTACGGTCTTTTTTATTCTTGTATGGCATTAGTTACTCCCATTGTAAGCGCACACAGTGACAGAGCAGTGCCTTTTGCACAACCCACTTGGGCGCGGATTCCAGACGTTTTTATCAGCGGCGACCTTCATGGCTTCATATTTGCGTAGCCATTTAGTCCATAAGGAATGGCTATCGTAGACAGTGTACTTCGCTTTGATAAGATCGTTACTAACAACAAACACTAAACCTGCTTTAATTTTATTTACTTCGGGATAGTGTATAAACACAGATAAAGCCATTAGTTCTAATTGCCCCTTATCTGCGTATCGTGCATTTTTACCAGTCTTGTAGTCGATAACCCATGCGATTTCGCCCAACGTGTCGATGATCAACAGGTCTGCGATACCTCGGAACCACACGTCTTTATCGTAAAAGCCACAAGGTTTAAGGTTCTCTGTGATACCCATCTTCTTTTCGCATATCTTCACACCACGTTTGTCGTTGAGGGAATCAAGCATTGCTTGCGCGTAGTTAAACTTCTTAGGTAGAGGTGTATCATTACCGACGTAATCTTCTGCGGCTTTGTGGAATTCGTTACCGTATAAGATCGCATCGGTCTGGGCGAAAGGATACTCTTTAAGTATTTTCTCGTGGTAAAACTGTTTAGGACATTGTTCGAACGCTTTAATTTTGCTGAACGACCACGGGGCTATACTCATTCACAATCTCCGTAAGATTTTCCTAATCCGCTTTCACAATTGATTGGCAGACCTTCTGCCCAGTCAGGTGTCCAACGCATACACTTCTCGACGAATGCCTGTGACTCAGCCACATCTTTGTCCTTTACGCATACTACGATGGAGTCATGCACAGTTAGCACAACGCGACATCTCTTACTGATTTGTAACATTTGCTCACCAATAATGCAACGCGCTATCGCCTGACATACGTTCTCGGTCACTTTCCCACCGTATATTCTGGTGCGACCACGCCGTGTCTTGTAATTATACTCAACGCCACGATCAGTTTGCTCACCTGATAAGTCGTCATAACGTAACATCAAACCTGATGGGAGCCGGATACCTCGTTCCGATCCCAACACTTCCAGTACACCTGACTTACCAAACTGTATGGTATCGCCGTTCACCATGTACTTGATCATGTTCTGACAATCGCGCCATAGCTGATTAATTTTCCAATTAGCTTTACGATAGACATTGATAACTCGACGCGCTTCGCCCAGTTCCATATCGAACCCAAAGTCCTTTAGCTGTTCTTGAAACCTCACTGCGCCCATGCCGTAACCTGCGCCAAGGATTGTGGTCTTACCTACAAACCGTTGATCTCTAGTTACTTCGTCCTCGTCAACACCGTAGATGCGAGAAGCCATGACCTTGTATACGTCTCCGTTGTTAGCAAATATTTGTGTGAGATCATTCTGACCTGCCAACCATGCAAGTACGCGTGCTTCGATCTGCGAACTATCACAGTCAATCAACGTGTATCCCTCTGGTGCAAGGATACTACGCTTTAACTTCTTACCATTTGGACCACGGCTAGGTAGGTTCTGCATGTTGATCTTATCACTACCGCCCCATCGCCCAGTGTGTGCGGCGTAGTATCTTACTGGGACTGGCAAAGTCCCACGTTTACCTATGTCTATAAACCTCTGAGTACGTGTTTCCTCAAGGGTACTTTTCATACCCAGACGTGCAGCAACTGCTGATTGCACCCGATCATCCTCATGATCAGCTAGTGCTCTAAGCCCTTCATCGTTCTTAGCGAACGCGAATGTTTCTTTCCCTGTACGTAAACTTATTTTCATAGGCGGTTTAATACCTAGCCCCTCAAGCACGGCGGCAAACTTAGGGTTGGACATCAAGTCCTCCCTAGATATATCCGCGTCCTCAAGCAACTGATCCTTACGTTCTCGCATATCTTCAAGGTGCTGTTCAAGTAACCCAATATCCAACTCCAAGAACGGTTCAGTAAACATACGTAACGTCATGTCTATTATCATAAGTTCTTGTTTAGGAAAGCCTTTCTTTAGAAAGATGTTGAATAGTTTGTATGTTAACTCAACATCATTGATGCAGTAGTCACCGTACAACGACAAGTCCTGTTCAGAGAAGTCTCCGCGCCTTTTACCTAAAGCGTTTAAGACTTCGGTTCCCTTAGTGCCGACCTCATATCTTTCAGATAACACCCTGAGACTCCCACTAACTTCCACCCCGTGTAGAGCACGGGCGATACACAAAGTATCGGTATACAGGCGAGGATGAATATCAAACACCCAAGAGAGAATGGCACCATCAAACAAAGTGTTGTGAGCGAGAGCCATACTTTCTGCCCAGTTGAAGGTGTGTAAGTATCGTTTAAGTTGTTCGTGTGTTCCGCTTGCCCATTCAGTTCTTTCATTGTTCACCTTTATGCCTACGCCAATCACCTCAAATTGGTGGTCGCGTATGTATTCCTCTGTAGTTAAATTAGACAGGGAAAAATCCTTGTCGTAGTATGTTTCAAAATCTATTGTGATTAAGTCCATTAGAAGTCACTCCCTGCTAACTCACCACCACCTTTAGTTACGTACGACTTAGCGGTATCAAGAATCTTACTACGCAAAAATTCCTTTGAGTTTTTCCCAGAGGGTAGGGGCTTTTTTGCTTTTTGCTTCCTCCTCTGCGGTCCAGCAATCTACAAACACCTTTTTCCGCGTATAACCTCCTAAAAACATCACCTTGTAGGTATAGCCATACGATACGCCAGTAGCCTTGGCGACCTGCATAGGGGTAGCTGTTTTGTTATTAACTAAATACGCTCGTACCTTATCGGCTTTGGGGGATTGTTTCTTAGCCATGTTGTTCTCCTATTGCTCGTACGATATAACAAGTGACCACAAGACCCTCGTACGGTTAAGGTCCGGTGGTTAGGTTGATTAGATGAGGGCATTTTCCCTCACCGCGACCTCGGAGGTGTTAGCGGCTTTCTTTCTTGCATACTTCTCACCCCATGAGAAAAATAGACGCATCGGTGAATACTTGGGGGCGACTATGTACGCCTTGAGACAATGATTTGCGATAACTAACCATTCAGCTTTAGTGCGTTCCGTCTTCATGCGGCACCTCTTTTGCAGTGTCTAAACAGGTGAGCCTTCAAAATCTAACTCTACCTGTCGTGGGTCGCAGTGTTTACCGCCAACATAGATCAACACGTCATCTATATTGTCTTCGTTAATGACAAGACTTATGCCATCGTTAGCTTTTATATCAGATAAATTCTTTTCTTGCAAGGGTGTTGGTTTGTTTTTACCTGCCTTACATTCTATACCAAAGAACTTGCCCTCGTAGCATCCGATGATGTCTGGAACACCACTCTTGCCGTAGCCCCCAGTGATTGGATAGAAGTAGTAGGCTCCTAACATCTTTAGACGCTCCGCTACTTTCTTCTTAACTTTTGCTTCTGGTGTCATCTTGTTCTCCTATTTAAGCACAGGTAATAGACACCACCTCAATGATGTAATAACAAACTACCCTCTGCAACTATTAAGCACAGGTAATAGACACCACTGCAATTATCTATATCAGTAACCGTTCCGCTACACTGAGTACATTTGCGCGTATTAGGTTCGTTGGTTTCTTTGAGTGGTTGCATACACCAAGGACATAGTCCTTGAGATAATCTTTTAGCAATTTCCCCTTGCTCTTCCATCATGTATTTCCCTCGGAACTGGTATCGGAGCTGGTATCGGAACGGGGAACCGCCCCTTTGTTAGTGTGGCACTAACATTATTACCGTTGTTCATGCGACGGTATGTCGCGAAAGTCGGGGGATGGCGAACCACCCCCCTTGTTAGTGCGGCACTAACATTATTACCGTTGTTCATGCGACGGTATGGCGCGAAAGTCGGGGGATGGCGAACCACCCCCCTTGTTAGTGCCACACTAACATTACTCATGGAATATCCAATAAACATTATTGTCAATCCGTCTGCCTACTGCTTCGACCCAAGTGGTTGGCTTGTCCAATGGGGTCATCATTAGTAGGGCAACCTTCTCCTGCATCCACAAAGGTAGGTCATCCACTGAAGGGTACTCCCCACTAGCCGCGCTGTCAACTCCCATGCCAATACATGACACCTCGACAGCGTTGGTGTGTGGATTTACGCAGACGCGGTGTATGTTAATATCGTGTGGTAAGTCGCTATCGTAGGACATAGAACATACCGTCACCTGCAGAGAAACCAACATCATCGACGTATTGATTGGCTTGCAGGATATTAAGTACAGAAAGTTTCTGCATAATTTCTTCAGGTAACGTGTCTGGTGTGTACCGTGTTACTTCAGCACCGGTATCTGCGACTATCGTTACGGGGATTCCGGCGAAAGTAGCACGGTGTTTACGGGTGATTTCGTCGATGTTAACAACGTCAAACACTTGTTGCTCCATGCGGTCATACACATGGACAAACCACATAGGTACGATACGGGTAGATAACCTATTCAACTCGTCGTGCTTGGCAAAGAACGTAACAAGATCGTTACTGAACGAAGCATCAATGAACTCATGGTTACTATTCATCAGGTGACGTAGTTCATTGAGAAGAATAGAAGAGTCGCTGGATCGGCTGGCTCGCTCATGCAAAGTAGTACTATACATCCCAGACACGTCGATCACCTTGGCACGTATCTCATTGTACTCATTCATTGCCACTTCAACCACATTGTCCACTGCATTCGATGCGTCTCGCATACGTGTGCCCGCTAGTTCTTGCGGTGACATCATACGTATAAACTTCTTAGCGTTGCGTAGTGCCACATTAAATTTCGTAGACATCTTCATGAAGAATTGGGAGTTGTACGGAGCGTACTTACCATTCGTAATCGTACGTGCTTGTACCACATACATGGGCGTACCATCACCAGCATCTCGGTAGTCACCGAAACCAACCCACCCTAGTACGTAGGGGCAATCGTCTCGGTATATCCAGTAGCTTGCAGGGTCACGTCCTATCATTCTTACACGTAACTCTTTACACACCCGTTTAGCAAACGGTGTAATATACTCGTTATACCGCGCAGATGTGCTGGTGGTGACAGGGCTGCTTGTTAGTGCTTCACTAACAAGTTTGTAGTCATAGTTCATGCTTGTTGAAGTCATTGTCGTTCTCCATTTATTAATTAAAATTTTATTTGGAGCCATTCAGGTCATAGGCTCCTGACAAAATCAGTTGTATGTGTTTAGTATCGTTTGGGTTGTCATCGATCCATCGCGCTTTGTCTTGATAGGCACGTTTGGCAAAAAATAACACGTCTTTTATTGTGTATTCATGAATTGTCCCACAATCATTGCATGAGTCGCTATACCAACTAGGACGCATGTGTAACCAAGTCCCACCACCAAGCGGTTCACCGTATTCACCAATCCCGTTGCCCTCATAACTCACGTCATAGAATATCTGTGGGTACTTTTTCATCAGTCTTGCAATCTGTATGCTCATAGATTATCACCCTGTTGGTCGTGCATAGGGGTAGCTGTACTCCACTAGATCGTCGTCGTGCACGTAGTCGGCAATGCCAGATACGTCGATGTCAGCGTCGAACAGCTTGACACTGCCGTCAGCGTTGAGCAACGCATCGCCGTTGTCGTCAACTTTGTAGAACTGTATGTTCCACACTTCGATTGAATATTTGCTCATATCACATCTCCCTTGATGTTATGTTTACGTGTGTACCTGTATCAGGCTTTGCACTTTTGTTGTTTAAGATACACCATAGCACAGGGCAAGACCATTGACCCCATGATCCAGCAAGGTGTCCATCGGTAAGAACAATCGCGGCTTGTGGCTTGACACCGTGCTTAGTGAGGTAGTCGGTAACACACTCTACATTAGTGCCACCACCACCCTTGGGCTTGGTAGTCTCTACGAGTTTGTCTAGCTGGTGCACGTCGTACTTCTCGTCCTGACACACACGTGTGTCCCAGTAAAGTAAGCGGATATACTCAGGGTGTACCGTGTCACAGATACATTTGATCTCAGACATAAACGCGGTGAGTTCGATCTGACCTATAGAGCCTGACGTGTCAACGGCAATGACCAGTTCACCTGCCTGCTCGCTGATACCGCTAGGCATGTAGTAACCTGATGACACGTAACGTCTGTTTGGTCGTTGCCATGTCGAGTAGTCACTACCTGCACATGTGGCCTGAATAAACTCACGCAATACCTCGCGCCAATCTATCTGTGGTTCGAGTAGTTGCTCAAGATCACGATTACCACCTGACCCCAACTTACCTGCGATCAACGCACCCTGACGTACCGCCTCGTCAATATCACGTGCCAGTTCGCGCTTCTCGTCTGGTGTAAGTTCGGCGGCACCCTCCCAGTCATGACTGTCAAAACCACTAGGTGTACCAATAGGTGCGTCACCTGATGGTGGCTTGTTGTCACGTAGGTCATTGAATACTGCGGCACTGTCCCATACAGCTTGGTCACGGTACTTAACATCGAGACATCCACCTTGCGGCATGACTGCCCAACCATCTTGGTTGTCATCGGAAATCTTGATGTTAATCACATAGTCACAGGCTATGTTAGCAAGTTGAGCGTTTTGGACGTGCAGATGTCGCCACGTGATAAGGTGTTTATACAGCTTGTGGTATACCTCATGAAGCACAACGAACCGTAGTTCTGCATCGTTGAGTGAGTTAATGAAGTCTCGCCCATACATCTCATCGCGTCCGTTGGTACACGCTGTGGGAATGTTGTCCACCACCGTACGATCACCAATCATCATGACACTTGCGAGAGCGAGGTATGTCTGTTTGCCCATGATGGCAACGACAGCTTTAGACAGTCGTTGCTCTGGGGTAAGTTGTTTACCTATAGCTAACATTATTTTCTCCTATTTCTTGTCGGCGGCGAACATGTAGTTATTGTCCATCGCCCATTGAGTAAATTTCTTGTTGGTCATCACGATCTTGCGGTGTGTGTAATTCTCCACACTACAACCATTGGCGAACATACCTTGCGCTTCCTTGTCGAGGCGTACCATGTAGTCCATCCATGAGTCAAGCCAGTCACTCCCTATCGTGGACAATGTACGGTAAACAACCATACACACGGCGGCGGCACTGTCTGGTACCTTGGCTGTCTTAGGTTCGTCCTTGATAGATTGCAATGACGGCAGTTGGTCAGACAGTTTGACAAAGGCCATCAAGTCCATCGCGCCTCGTTCACCAATGGTACCCATGAGTAAAGCTGTTAACGTCTGATCATCGAATTGCTCCCGCGTCTTGAGCCAGTCGGACGCAGCCTCAAGTGAACGCGGTGTCACAAACGCGGTACGTTGTTGCTTGGGGTGGTAGATATAGGGATTGTCATCGGGGTCTTTGACATCCCCAAAGCCATAAAACAAATGAGGATTGTCCTTACACCAACCAAGTAGTGTGTGGTCAACATTGTTGTTGATACCCCACTCGATCCACTCCATGTTGTCGGGTTTGCGTGCATTAATCACCGTGATACGGTTCCGTGCGTGTGGTGGTAGTAAATCACCAACACCCTCGGCACCAAGGTTAGTCGTCGCAAACACCAAGCTGTCAGGGTGCAGTTCGTAGCCACCGATCTTGCGCTCCAACATGACACGTAACAGTGCGTTCTTCACCGCAGGGTTAGCCTTGCCATACTCGTCAATCATGAGAACGATAGGGGTCTTGTGGTGTGCGCCCAGTTCCTCGTTGGTCGCGTACGAAACGTAATCGGCACCGTCGAGGTTGGACATCTTGGGTATGGTGATGTCGCCCAAGTCCTTAGTAGTACAGTCGAAGTAGCACGAGAACGGTATGTGCTTGATGCCCAGCTTGCCAGCCAAGCGTGTGACTGTTGTGCCAAGTAGTGATGACTTACCTGTACCCATGTGCCCTTGGACAAGGATGGTGCGCTTGTTACCACCGTGTAGTATTGCTGTCGCGATTTGGTCTAAGCTAAGTGAGTACATGTCAATTGCTGAGTTCATAATGTTTCTCCGTTGGTTTGTTAGTGTGGCACTAACTGATTAAAGATCAATTGATGGGAGTGCTTTGATGACATCATCAATAGTACGTTTAGTTTCTGCGCGAAGGTAGCCGTCCTCGCGTAGTGCGTCTGGTGTGATACCACGCAGGGCATCGTCCAGTTTCAGGCGCATCGCTGACATCTGACTATCACCTGTTACGTTGCACACATCCAGTAGATCGACGAGATCGACCACATTGGATATGAGTGTGTCGCGAAATACTTTCTTCTGCTCATGATCGGCGTAGTCGAGACGCTCTGACATCTTGGTCAATGCTTTGAACGCTCGTTGCCATACATCATTCATGGCGTTGGTTAGTTGCTCAGAGTAGTAGGTCTGGTAGTGCTCACGTACTAACTTGTTACCCTCGTTGCCAATGTCCACCCTGAAATCACCTGCATCTGGTAGAGGTATATATGAGAAGCGAAAGTTAAACTTACGCGCTATGCTCTCTGCTGATGGATAGTCATCATGTGAAAACAAGTTGCCAAGCCGTGCCTGTGACTGACTGATCGCCCAGTCGTATGTGTCGATGAACGCCTGAACCATTCGACTGTACTCGTTCTGAACCTCGGTCATGGCTTGGTGGTATTTGAAATACTGAGCAGTCGGTAGTAATCGAAGGCCAGTATCAGACCACGGCATTGTCATGCTGTAATGTAGGTTACGAACATTAGCGGTAAACTTCTGTACCGCTGTGAGTTCATCGCAATTGCCCAGTAACTTCTTGTGGACGTTCGCGATACCTGCATCGGCATGGTTGGTTATGGTGACATCTTTTGATGCACGCTTGTCTAGCTTGCGTCCAGTCCATGTGCTGATGCTTAACTCTACCAACATAGATGAAGAGCCAATGGATGGTGCTGTTACCGCAGGTTCTTTTGTTAGTGCGGCACTAACATTTACTTCGTGTGACATGTCGTTCTCCTGTGTGACATTTAGTTTAAGTTGTTGATGAGAGGTAGTAACCCTTAAACCTTCCACCAACATACCTATTATCTCATAAGTAGCGAGACATGTCAAATGTTGTCAGAACGTGTGTAGAGGTGTAATGTTCTGTTGTTTAGTGTAAAGTTCTTACAATGTTCGGAAGCAAGTCATTGATATACATATAATGTTCTAATGTTCGCTATTTTGAAAAGTGAGAACTAGTTTGGAGGGGGTCGGACGAAGACGCGCAGAAACGAACACTGTTAGTAACACACTAACTTTACCTATTGTATATAACTTTCTTTATAACGAACAATATATATATATAATAAGAAAAATAAATAAACTACAAAAGCTGATAGGCAGGTTACGCTAGTGCATGGCGGTAATTGTCACTGGTCACCACCAAACGCAAATGTACGTTTGATAGCTAAATAAAACGAACATTAGCCGAACATTACGAACATTAGTGCGAACAAAGGCTCAGCGCGACAGGAGGAACTGTTATCATGTGTTAGTGTGACACTAACAATAATACTTTTGTCGGTTTTGTCGGTATCCCCCCGATGTGATACAACACGTGGTAACACGTTAACGTAGGCTCAGCGCGACAGAGGGAACTGTTATCATGTGTTAGTGTGACACTAACAGCACCGGGCGCGACGACGCGTAACGCGGCACGTGCTATCTTGTTTGCATAGGCTCAGCGCGACAGAGGGAACTGTTATCAATTGTGCATAAAACGTAGACGAAAAAAAACCCCACCGAAGCGGGGTTTAATTTTTACTTAAGCAGATGTAGTGCCTCTTTCACTTTGCTTATCATCTCAGTTACATTAAATGTTGGCTCTTCTGTGGATTGACATACTTTGATAACATCGTTCAGGTTATCGCGGATACGTTGCTCCGGTGAACGGTTACGTGATCCAGCACCATCTCCGTCTTGACGGTTAGTGACTTGCTTCTTGAGATCACCAATACGAGCATTGATTTGCTGCCCCCAGTATCGCCTTGTCGCTTTGTCAATCTCAGACAAAGATTTGATCGGTGCAGCCAACAATGCTTGAATGTCCTCACTGAATCCCAGCACAATTGCTGCTCTTAAGTTTGCCCACTCCTCTTTAGTGGCAGTAGACCCTTCAGAAAGAGGACTAATATAATCGCTGGGCAACTTGAACCCATCGGCTATCAGTAGATCAACAGCAGATTTGGTTGCTTTGTCCGACTTGGTGCGTAAATCTACAGCCTCCGCAATTTGAGCCTTTGTTTTCTTACCTAGTGTACGTAATGCCATGTCGTTCTCCTAGTTGACATTGAATGAATACCAATAGGTATCTCCCTATTGATGATTGCTATAGTACCTCACACGTGGTAACTAAACAATAGATAAACCAACAAGACGATAAGTTTACACATAATCTGATAGACAATGTTAGTGTTACACTAACAGGTATAGACTACCTTGCTACCTTGTTTGCATAGGCTCAGCGCGACATTATTAACTGGTATCAACTGTGCATAAAACGTAGACGAAAAAAAACCCCACCGAAGTGGGGTTTCGGCAAGCTAACCATCAATTCCTAGTTAGGCGTGGTGACCCAAACGATGGTTTGCCTGCCATCCGTTCCGAGGCGAGGTATCCAAAGCATATTAATGCGTTTGCCCACTGGTTTTTGAACCAGCAGATCTCCCGGTTGTTCGTGATAGTCCCAGTGGTCGTCCAATGCTGCGAAGCTGTAGCACCCAACATCGTCTGGCCCTGCAATAAACCTGTACCACATATCCTCTCTTAATCCGTCGTATTCCCAAGGGTCGAATACATGGTATACCTCCTCCTTACTGGGAGGCGCGAGGCGGAAGATATCGCCCTCCTCCAGTGTGTATAACTCAGTGCTCGCTGCTTTTGCGGCTGCGGCTGCGGCTGCGGCTGCTTTCTCCAAGGACTCAATCCAGCCTCCAAGTGTCATTTTCTCGTTCATTTTATCTCTCCTATGATTGACAGTTAGTTATATCAATAGGTGTCTCCCTATTGATGATTGCCATAGTACCCCACACGTGATAACGAAACAATAGATAAACCAACAAGATGATAAGTTTACACATAATCTGATAGGCTCAGCGCGACAGAAGTAACTGGTATCGTGTGTTGGTGTGGCACTAACTCATCATAGGCTCAGCGCGACAGAGGGAACTGTTATCAACTGTGCATAAAACGCAGACGAAAAAAAACCCCACCGAAGTGGGGTTAATTTTT
>Ga0208920_1000139_pt1 | contig 20418 bp, 12 predicted proteins | sample 19_taG_FD_184094 | JGI IMG/M metagenome (GOLD analysis project Ga0208920, IMG submission 184094) | Marine viral communities from the Subarctic Pacific Ocean - 19_ETSP_OMZ_AT15317 metaG (SPAdes) (version 2) | ecosystem: Environmental > Aquatic > Marine > Oceanic | place: Pacific Ocean | collected...
CTTTGCGGTGTAAAGCCTTTTCTCGATAGCCTTGGCTATACCAGTATAAAGCAGCTTTTTCCCTTTTAGATGATTCGTCGCCCGTAGTTTCCATAGTTCATTGTGTGATTAACTGCTTTCTTTACTACCCCACCTTTTCTCATGCCTTCAACGCCGCCTTCCAAAATAATATTTTCTCTTACATCCCCCACAAAAAGCAGCCAAATTTCTTGCATCCTTTTCACCCTTTCACTTCCTTCCTGCCGAGTTATTGGAAACTCAGCAATTTTCTCTATAGAAATCGAAGGGTTTTCTGCGGCTAGCTTCTTGGCTTCAGTAAGCGCAGCCTTATACATGGATCCGGGAGACCCCGATGTTCCCCAGCGTTGCAAACCAAGGACGTTTGCGTCTGGATAGGTTATCAACAGCTCGTAGATTTCTCTGTGTAGCAAATCCTTCGCAACCTCCCCTTTTGCACCGTATGAAGTTCCTTGATGAGGAACATCGGGAACAATATTTTCTGGTCGTATGTCTCCGGTCTCTTCTTTTGCTTCTAGTTTCTTAATCTTTTTATCTGTAAGGGTTTTATCAGGATTCATTAGCGCCTCAATAACAGGAGCTACCATAACGTCAAGGTTCTCACTGTTCAGGTCGCTTCGGATTTCTTCCATAGCCCAGGGGCGTGCTTGCTCCAAAATAAACGGCGCGTTTTCTTGATAAACAAGATGGTCTATAAAAGGCTGCACCTGTTTCACCCTGTCCACATTTAGTTGTATTTCCGGGTCTTGCATTGTTTCAGAATCAAAAAACCCCAGCCAGTGCTCCTTCCAATAGGAACCTTTAGAGCCTTCCAAGTGCGTTGCTATATCTTGTTCACTCAACTCTCTTCCTACCACACGGAAAGGCTGCGCTTCCAACAACCAGTCGCCATAAATCCGATCTCTTGTGCGCTGAAGCCTGTCATTAATCTTATCGGAGTTTACTTGCTCCGCAATGTTTTTTAAAAGCGGTGTACTCATGGAGTCTCCACCAGGTGTTATGTTCATTCCCTGGTCAGCTATCGGTCCTGTAAAAAACGCCTCGTAACCCAAATTAAAATCCGAGTCGGCAAATCTCCCCGCATCTCCAATCCCAGGCATCCTACGGAGAATACCGTTTCTTCGTGCAGGCAGGTCTTTAATTATGTAGCGAGGGTAACGATCTGGGTCCAAGGGGTAATCCTCAGTTGTGCTCCGTTCCTCCAAAGGACCCGTGTCTTTTTCCAAAGTCATAAATGGTGCGAAAATTGCCGATTCATATAGACTCTTACTGCTTCCGAAAACGTTCTCCAAAGCGTTATCAATGTTGTCTAGTTTTCTCTGCGAGATTTTTTCACTAGGAGTAAGCTTTGCTTCTCCTGTCAGACTTCTAAAACGCATGTTGCTCCATCCTTGGGGTCCTTTCTTCTGGCCCTGCCTATATACGTCTTGTTGCCACTCTCCAATCATTTTTCCAAACAACCCTGGTCCAAACTTTCCCATAATTCCTCGTACCCACCCAAGCGTGCCAGGTAACATAGCGTGACCGGCCAGAGACTTATCATAGTGTCTTGGGTCGCTTCTTCTTGCATCCAAAGACTGCCCTGCTTCAGCTTCTTTTTCTTTAGACAGCCGAGGGTTAAAGGAATACCAAACCTCGTCGTTTATCCCTGTTTTGATTACAGACTCTTCGGGTTTAAAATAATACGGGTTTTTTGGATCTGCGCCAGGAAACCCTTCTGCGTAGCTCCCATCCGAATAGTCTTCAAGCTGCATCCCTCCGTGCCGCGTCCTAACAATATTTTCCCAAACGCCCTCTCCTTTGTTTCCAGGTGCTAATAAAGGAGTGACGGCCGGTAGCTCTTTTTTAATAAAGTTCTCCATCCTTTCTCGATATTTTGGATAAATCTTATTTTCTATTTCTGCATACTGCGCTTCTGTCAACCACTGAGGAGACACCCCAGGGTCAAAAGTAAAATTATTGTTTACGGCATCGATTTTTTGCTGTAAAGAAGTCCAGCCATCGGTGTTCATTCCCTCTATTTCAATTAAGTCCTCATAAATAGCGTTCCACCGGGTCCCTGTTCTCCCAACAGGAGAGTAGTGGTAGTCCATAAACTCACTAACCTCTGCTTCTTTGTTTTTAAAAAGAGGCGACTTCATTAATTCTTCGTACATAACATCTACTGATTTTTTTCCAAGGAACCTAGCTTCCCTCCGCTCCACATCCGGTGTTGGAGTAACAATAGATGTTCCCTGCCTTGACTCTTCGAGAGCAGCTTGGTTCTCGTCTGTAAGGTGAACGTGTTGGAACCGAGAGTAGTAGTCATCTATGATCCGGTCTAATTCGGCAACCTCAACCTCTCGTCCTTGAGTTTTTAAGTCTAAAAGTCTTTGAGCAACACCCGTTGAAACTGCCTGAAGAGCAATCTTTTTATTTTTAGCGCTCACTCCTTTTTTAGGAATCGGAAAACCCAGTATATTTTTGTCCAAGAACAAAGCTTTAAAAAGTTTGTCGGGGTCTCCAGGTCTTGTAAGCCCTTGTATACCATAACGGGAGGTTCCGTCACTCTTCAATGTCGTCAAGTGTTTCCTAAGAACACTGTGTCCCAGTGTTTTTGGATCAATTTTGTCGGGATAAAACCCTTCCGCATTTTGTTCTCCCATGTATAAACCAATACTGGGATCGCTCATCACTCTATTAACATAACCTACTGGCAAATCAGCTGTTGCTTTTGAAGCACCTGAGTTAGCAACCGGAGAAGCGTTCGTAAAATTGGACGCATTGTACATAGGACGCGTGTACTCATCGGGTTCAAAAAGATTTATTTTTTCTATTGCGGGCTCAAATTCTGCACTAAGCTCAGCTATTCTAGGTTTTACCAAGACCTCTAATATATCCTGTGTTCTCAACAAGTTATAAGGCGATCTTTCATTCCAAACCATGTCTGCTACGACATACATATCCTGTTCTCTTTTTATATCTCGTAAGACATCTTGAATAATTGGGCCCCTGTTCTCTTTAGGAACGTCTTCGGCTTCAAATTCTTGCTCGATTTTTTGAGCAAGGTCTTCGTAGGCTTCGTTTACTATAGCGTCTATGCCTCCCCAATCACTCGAAGCTTCTGTTTCTGGACCACTAATCAACGAGCCTTTAAGCGTCACTGGATCCAAGTATTTTCTCAATGTAGGTATTTTTTGGGCCTCTGTTTCTAGTTCGCCGTACAGCTGCTCCATTAATCTTTTATCAGCCGGGCGTTGGTCCTCTATTTGAAGAGGAGCTGTTGGAGGTTCTTCTGTCACTTCTTCTTTCTTCTTGCCAAAGAGTTTCGTAAACGGATTAGAATAGAGAGTTCCTTCTGGGATAGTCTGCCCTGCTTGTTGGATTATTGATGCACCAACTTGTGTGCCTCCACCCGCACCAGCACCCAAAAAACCTTCGCCAACCGCTGCTTTTGGATCAACCTGAAGCCCAGCTTTCGTTAATGCACTGCCACCAACTTGTTCTGTAAATCCTTGGAGTCCTTCAGTTACGCCTTCAGTTAATCCGGCCTTGCCAATTTGTTTAGCTGTGCTATTGAGAACGCCTACATTTCTGATGCCAAAGGCGTTGAGTGCTCCACTAAAAGCAGAAGCCCCCATTGCACCTTTCCAATCCTCCCAGTTCGGTTCTTCTCGATCATTGTTCCTGGCTCTTTCCAACGCAACTGGACCAGCAATCTGTATGGCTTCAAATAAAGCAGGACCTAACAAAGCACCCGCGGCAGCTCCAACAGGATTCACTGTTACGGCAGCTCCAAGCGCTGCGCCCCCGCCTCTGGCTAATATGGAACCAGCAATTTGTCCCGCTTGTTCAAAAATAGCTCTGGGGAAATACTCCCAGTTAAACCCTTTACCCTGGGCGTTTATAAATCTTCCAGCTGCTGCCTCGTAGTTCTCTGGTTCTTCGACAAGATCACGCATAAAGGTTTCCCACTCTTCCATGCCGAGAGCCTGAAAAGTAGTTGCCATGTTCTCCAAGGGTTGGTCTATCGCGTGCCAAAACGCCGAAGATAAGCTTGTATCTTTAGGGGGTGTTGCCATCCCTATATGATACACCTAATGTTTAGTTGAAAAAAGTCCTTGGTCCGGTGTTGTTTCCATAATAAAAGAGGTTAATTGAACTAACATCTCTCTGTCCAGATCCGAGTTACTTGTTACCGAAGACAGTAACATCACTAAGGCAGTAGCAAGTTCCCAGGGAGAAACCCCCTTTTGTTCACAGTGTTCTCGCAGTATCGGATAGATATCTGCGATGATTTTATCCACTGCCGTTTGCGTGCTTGGATCATTTAAGTATTTTTTAATAGCCATGCTTTATTGTATCCTATTTAAACCATTTTCGTACTTCTCCAAGCACTTCATTGCTAATTTTAACTTTGCTCAAAAGATTTTGGAGTATTTTTTCATCAACCGTATCCTTAGACACCAGGTCTATATAAGTGCAGCTTTTATTCTGCCCTATTCTGTGAATACGGTCTTCTGCCTGGACCCTCATTTCCAAATCATAAGAATTGGAATAAAAAATCATAGTGCTGGCAGCAGTTAAGGTAATGCCACGACCCCCTGTTTGTGGGTTACTTATAAAATAACGTAAATCACTGTCAGGATCCTGGAATTTATCAATCGTTTTTTGCCTTTCGTTCTGGGGAGTCTTGCCATAATAAGAAGCCACAGATTCTTTGCCGAATCTTGCAGCAATCGTATTCTCCAGGCGTTGAATATCGGTTTGAAACACAGCAAAGATAACTACTTTCCCTGACGTTTCTTCTAATAAATCAACTACGGTTTGTATTCTATTGTTCTCTAAAACCACAGTTTCTCCAGCCTCGTTTCTCAAACTCCCGGCAACTACTTGTTGCAGTCGCATAATCTGGGTTAAAACATTCATGGTGCTGAACACTTCTTCGTTTAATACCATTAACGCTTTTCGTTTCATGGTGCCATAAGCCTTTTTTTGCTCATCACTGAGTTCTACATAGCGTTTCATGTAAATTTTTTCCGGTAGATCCAGACAATCTTCTTTTCTTTTTCTAATGGAAAAATCTTTGATGGATTCCTGGAGCTCTTCTAGTTTTTGAAAGCCAACAATCTGTTGAAAAGAGTGAGCCCCCATCCTGCGTGCCTGGGTAATGGCATATCTTGCACTAAACGCATAGTAACTGCTGAATCCCAATAGGTTAGGCGACAGAAAATAACACTGGCTATATAAATCCAGTGGGGCTTTGGTGATAGGGAACCCTGTAAGGATTCTTCGGTAGTCAGCAAGTGGCGCTAATTTGATTAAATGCTTCGTTCTTTTAGCTTTCGGATTTTTTATTGTCGTAGATTCATCGACAGCCATCATTACATCGTGAGTCACTAGAAACTCCTCTACGAACTTACAGGCCTTAACAGTAGCAAAGGCCTCTACGTTCACTAAAAAGATGTTTAAGGCCCCTTCACTGTCCTCTTTGACCATTCTCTCATAGTCCTTGGTCCATCGTTTAGTGTGATTGGGCTGCCATACCAGGACATTTCTTTTTATGTGATCGGGAAGATGTTTATTGATCTCATGCGTGTCCCAGTTCCTTAAATTACCTTTTGGTGTTATAATCAGGAGACCTGTTATCTTTTCTTTCTCGAAAAGAATACTGGCGTTGTCTAGGAGTATTTTGGACTTTCCGAGTCCCATCTCTAAGAAAAGGGCAAACAAATTCTTGTGTGCACTTTTGCTTAAAGTCTCTAGTTGATGTTCGTAGGGCTTTGTTTTATAGTTATACGTTCTTATATCCATTTTTTTCACATTCCTCGTTCTTTTTTAAAATATTTCTTGCAATCTATTCTACACATAGTATAGTTGGAGTCAAGTTATGAATGAAGAACGTAGAACGAAGATAAAAATAGAACTCTGTAGTGACAGAAAAGATCGTTGGTTCATCGATTTTGTTCCTTTCAAAAAACAAAACGAATCAATAGGACCTTTTCCTAATTTAGACGAAGCACTAAGATATGTCTACAAAGAACTGGACCATCCAGAAGGATGCGTTGAAATCACAGAAGTTAACAGAGGACTAATTTTTTTCATACCGGACTTCCAGATAAACTACACACCACCAAAAGAACGAATAACGAATAATGCAGATAACGTAACACCAATAGATAGAGGAAAGAAAAAATGAATGAAATGAACGAAATGTTTGAAGAAAACATTAAGAAAGCAGTTGAGGACATGGACGAATCTGCTATAAAAAGTCTAAGTAAATTGTGCAAAGATTTACTGGTCCTGGAGGGAGACATAGGCAACACAGAAGAACGGCTGAGAAGACTAAAAAATCAGCAAAAAGAACTTTCTGAACAGGCCATCCCGGACAAATTAGCTGAACTCGGCGTTTCTGATCTAAAACTCAGTGACGGCTCACGCATTTCAGCCGCTCCATTTTATAGTGCACGCATTACTGCCGCTAATTTAGAGACAGCACACAACTGGTTAAGAGAACAGGGACATGGGGACATCATAAAAAACACCCTAACTGTTCGTTTTGACCAAGGTGATGATGCGGACGCTAAAAGATTGGTAGGATTGCTTACTAAAGAAGGGTATTTACCCGAAACTAAGGAAGCTGTCCATCCAAGCACCCTTCGAGCATTTGTAAAAGAAATGATCGAATCGGGTAACTCATCGTTTGATGTCGACACACAGAAGAAATTCTCTGTGTATACAGGCAAACGCACAAAAATAAACCGTTGAACGAATAAAGAGGAAAGAATATGGCAACGAAGAAAAAAGGCAATGGGACGGCCATAACGTCCCTGTTTGAAAACATCGAAGAAAAAGGCTTCGGAGAAGTAGGTGCAGAGGATCTTCGCACTCCCCGTTTAAGTATAGTCCAGGCTTTGTCTCCACAAAGACAAAAAGCGTCTGCTGACTATAATCCTAACGCGGAAGAAGGTGATCTGTATTACAGTGGAACCAACGTCATCTTTAATGGCGATGATGGTGTCTTGTATCTACCAGCTTACTACACCAAAACTCTAGTTGAGTGGGGGTTGCGTGAGAAAGGTGGAGGCATAAAAGCTGTGCATCCTTCAGACTCTGATCTTTTAAATCGGTGCACACGCGATAGTCAAGGAAGATTGATTACTCCAGGAGGGGAAACCCAACTGACAGTGACAGCTAATCACTATGGCTTCGCGCTCGTTGATGAAACACCTCAAAAGTGTGTCATCAATATGACAGGATCGCAATTAAAATACTCTCGTGCTTGGAACACAATGATCCAAGGAACGAAACTAAAGGGTGTCAAAGGGATGTTTACTCCCCCAGCATACTCTCACTGGTATCGTTTGAGCACTCAAATTGAGTCCAATGATCGTGGTACTTGGTATAGCTATAGTATTACACAGGAGCGGATGCTCAATGAGAGCGAAAAGGATCTTTTCAGTGAAGCTGAAGAGTTTTCTAAATTTGTTGCTCAAGGTGGAATGGATCAACTAGGGAGACCTAGCAAGAGTAGTAGCAATCCTGCGTTGGAACAATCTAAAAAAGATTGGGAAGACGGTTAAGTAAACAGCGCTCCTTTCCTTTGCGGGGGCTTAGGGAAGGAGCGTTACAAATATGAAAGGAAACGCGTGGAAAAAACAGCGGAAAAGTTTATGCAGATTTTTTCCGGTTTAGAAAGAGCACACGGCATTTATGAAATAACCGGGAAACAAAAGAACACAGCAAATGGAATTAAAAAAGAAGGTAGAGGCAAAACATTACACGAACCCTTAACTATTGAGCTATGGAAAAATCACTTAGCCGGTAAGCTATCTTTGGGAGTAGTTCCATTAACTGACGAGGAAACTTGTTCTTGGGGATGTATTGATGTGGATGAATATCCCATTGACATTAAGAAAATCTTAAAAACAATTAAAAATATGAAGTTGCCTCTTGTGCCCTGTATGACAAAATCAGGTGGGGTGCATCTTTTTTTGTTTACCAAAAGCCCGATACCGGCATATAAAATACAAAACAAACTGGAAGAAATAGCCGCAGCTATGGGAAGAACCGGAGACGAGATTTTTCCTAAACAATATGAATGGTCCAAACAGCTTCCTAAAGAAAAACAAACAGGAAACTGGCTTAATATGCCTTACTTCTCAGGGGAAGACACCACTAGGTATGCCATTAATGCGAAAGGAGAAGCCGCGGGCGTAGAAGAATTTGTCAGAATAGTTAAAAAAAGAACCGTCGGTGAAAAACAACTAGAGTCCATTGTTGCGATTCGCAAAGGCAGAAAAAAAGAACTAAATGGAAACGGTTTGTGGGACGAAGCTCCTCCTTGTCTGGTGCACATGAAGCTGAACGGTATACCAGAAGGAATGAGAAATAATGCTTTACTAAACTATGGTGTTTTTCTCAGAAAAGCTTTTCCAGAGAGCGAAGAATGGAAAGATAAACTACAAGAAACCAATAAACTGGCTTGTGCAAGACCGCTGTCTCACAGTGAACTCAATGCAATTATTCAAAGCTTGGAAAAAACAGAGTATAGATACCAATGTGGTAAAGCCCCCCTGGTTAATTTTTGTCAAAGTGGTATTTGTATAACCAAACGACATGGCATTGACGCTTCTCAAAGAGAGCCTGTTTATGGTGGGCTAAGAAAATACATGACCGATCCACCTCTTTGGCACTTGGATGTTGATGGACAAACCATTGTTTTAGAAACCAAACAACTACACAACTTTTCTTTATATCAACAAAAATGTATGGAGGTTTTAAACATCTGTCCTCCTGATAAAAAGAAGTCTGATTGGGTAGCGCAATTAAATGCCTGGTTACAAGAAGTTCAAGTAGTGTCAGTTCCATCAGACATGACCAGAAAAGGTGTTTTAAAAGAAGGTATACTAGAGTTTTGCAGAATTTCAGAGTCTTCTTCAAGACTGGCACTCGTGTCAGGGGGCGTTTATAGGCACGAGGAAGAAAATATTAAAGAATGGTGGTTTACAGGACGTGATCTTGTGGTCTTTATTCAAGAGTTTAAAAAGATGAGAACCATAAAAGAAGCCGAAGTATTTACTCGACTAAAAGAAATTGGTGCTAGCAACTCTTCCAAGTGGATTGATAAAGCTGTAGGCAATAAAAAGGTATGGGTTATGGACGTAAGAGAAATAGAGGAGGACAGTATTTCACCAGAAGAATTTAAAATACCCGTAGAGGATAAAGCATGGGAGTAGTAAAATATTATGGTCCTCCCGGGACAGGTAAAACCACTACTCTTCTTAATATTATAGAAGAGCACATAGAAAAGGGAACCCCGCCAGAAAGAATCGCTTTCATTTCTTTTTCTGTTAAAGCAGCTAATGAAGGTAAAAACAGGGCCCATGCCAGATTTGGACTAAGCTTTGAAGAAATGCCTTATTTTTGTACGAGCCATGCTTTTTGTAAAAGAAACATGGGAATATCTCAAGTGGTTAATGGCAGAGATATATTTGAGTTCCTGGAAGAATACCAATTTAACTTAACCAGAAAGTATCCTAACAATGCAAAAGCCATTAGGTCCGTGGTCCAAGATCCTTACTTCGAGATCATAGAACGTGCTAAAACAAACTGTCATTCTTTGAAAGATGAACGATTGTCCCTGGGCGTTGAAGAAAGAAAAGGGGTTGTTCCACACATGTTGGAGCCCCTAGCAGAAGCATGGGAAAGTTTTCGTTTATCAAGAACCCCTGTCATTTATTCTTTTGCCGATATGATTGTTAGTTTCTTGGAAGACGGGACAACTCCTTCCCTTGATCTTTTAATTGTAGATGAAGCACAGGATTTAGCAGAACTAAACTGGAAACTTGTGGACAAACTAGCTGCCCAGGCTCAAAAAACATTTATAGCTGGAGACGATGACCAGGCTATCTATGAATGGAATGGAGCTAGACCAGAACGATTCGTTCAATATAAAGGAAAGAAAGTCATTTTAAATCAGTCTTATCGTATTCCTGAACAAGTACACCCCATTGCGAAAAGAATTTCAGAGAGGATTATAAGTCGGGAACCAAAAGAATATAAACCAAGACAGGAACAAGGAACCGTTAGTAATGTGACTTCTATTGATAGTCTTCCTTTAAAGAAAGGAGAATGGTTAATTATGGCCTCTTGTGACTATATGCTGACAGACACAGCTAAAGGATACAATATTAGAAAGTTTCTAATAGACAATGGCTATCCTTTTGTGCACAACCATTTTCGTTATATTCCCCACCGAATGGTTTCAGCCATAGATACTTGGAAAAAAATTAAAACAGAAGAAATTACCCTGTCTGAGCTAGACGATCTATATTTTCATCTGGGTAAACAGGGAGTTAAAAGAGGTTTTATAAGCAGAGTTGCACAGGAACCAGATAAAGGGCAAAAAATTAGTTTACAAGAAGCCATAGATAATTATGGCCTTAAAGAAGAAATTATAAATAAAACATGGAAAGAACTATTTAATAAAAGTATTGACGTAGAAAGAAGATCGTTTATAGAGAAAGCAAAAAAGAATAATGAAGACTTGCATGGAGAACCGCGAATTGTCATATCAACTATTCATCAAGCAAAAGGCGGAGAAGCGGAGAATGTTGCTGTGTATTTAGACCTATCTAAAGCACAAAAGCGTTCTTCAGTATTACAACCAGATGGGCTTCATAGACAGTTCTATGTTGCAGTTACTCGCACCATAGAGAACCTGTATTTCATACAAGCCCAAGACGACTACTACAGGTATATTATATGAGTTTTGTTTATAAACCACCTACAGAGTGGACACCACCTGATTCTTTTCCAACCCAAATATTAAAAAATGCGAAAGAAATAGCTGTGGACCTTGAAACCAGGGACCCAAATTTAAAATCTTTAGGTCCAGGGTATATCAGAGGCGACGGAGAAGTTGTTGGCGTGTCCATTGCTTGCGAAGGTTTTGCTGATTATTTTCCTTTTGCCCATGAAGCTGGATTTAATTTTCCAAAGAAACGCGTCCTAGATTTTGTCAAAGACGTTATTTCTGAACAGCAAGACAAAGTTTTTCACAATGCTTCCTATGATGTTGGCTGGTTAAAAAACGAAGGCATTACAGTTCAAGGAAGAATTATTGACACCATGGTAGTCGCTCCTTTAATTGATGAAAACCAGTTTTGGTATTCCCTCAATGCTTTAGGGAGACAGTATGTTAATGAAGGCAAGACAGAAGGAGAGTTAATACAAGCAGCGGAAGAATGGGGGCTGGACCCAAAAGCAGAGATGTGGAGACTGCCTTCAGCTTATGTTGGAACTTATGCCACACAGGACGCGGCGCTCACTCTAAAGCTTTGGAACCGTTTTAAAACTCTATTAGAGGAGCAGAACCTTTGGAACATTTTTGAACTAGAGATGAATGTTTTACCTATTATATTAGACATGAAACAAAGAGGGGTTCGTGTAGACGTAGAAAGAGCAGAAGTATTAAAGAAAAAACTAATTACTAGGGAAAAGAAAGTATTACAACGGATTAAAAAAGAATCAGGGGTCAAAGAAATACAGCTTTGGGCAGCAAATTCTTTGTCCAAGGTGTTTGATGCCTTGGATCTTTCTTATTTCAGGACACCTACGGGACTCCCTAGTTTTACTAAAGCTTTTTTAGAAAACCATTCTCATCCAGTAGCACAGTTAATTAGGGAAGCTAGAGAAATAAACAAAACCCACAGTACTTTTATTGATTCTATTTTAAAACACGAGCACAACGGCAGAATACACGCAGAAATAAGACAGCTCAAAGGAGAGTCAGGGGGAACTGTAACTGGGAGACTTTCAATGAGTAACCCTAATTTACAACAAGTCCCGGCTCGTAATAAAGAAATTGGACCACTTATTCGTTCTTTGTTTTTACCAGAAGAAGGACAGAAATGGTGCTCCGCAGATTTCTCACAGCAAGAACCCAGAATATTAACGCACTATGCAAGCCGGTCTCATTATGATGGCGCAGAAACAGTTGCTGATGCTTATAGAAACGGAAACTCAGACTTTCACCAGGAGATAGCAAAACTCGTAGGCATTGATCGAAAGACAGCTAAAACTATAGGGCTGGGAATCATGTATGGCATGGGCAAAGGAAAGCTTGCCGATCAGCTTGGTGTTGGGGTGCCAGAAGCCTCTGATATTCTACAAAAATTCAATACTTATGCCCCTTTTGTTAGGCAACTGGCTGATTCAGTAATGAGAAGCGCAAATCAGAAAGGCTATATTAAAACTATTTTAGGAAGGCGTTGTCATTTTGACATGTGGGAACCACTAAAATACGGCACAGGAAGACCGATGAAATATAAAGAAGCTGTGCATGAGTATAACGGAGAGATTAAAAGAGCGTTTGTTTATAAAGCTCTTAATAAACTAATTCAAGGCTCGGCTGCTGATATGACCAAGCAGTCCATGGTTCATTGTTATCAGGAAGGGTATCCCCCTTTATTACAAGTACACGATGAACTGGTATTTTCTATAGACAATAAAAAGGACGTAGAAAAGATTTGCAAAATCATGGAAGAAGCGGTGCTTTTGGATGTTCCGAACAAGGTAGACACCGAAGTTGGGAAAAACTGGGGCGACTCTATGGTCGCGAAAAATTAGGATATATCCTAAAATTTAATGTATAATGCAATTTGCAGGAGTTAAAATGGACATAAAAAAATGGAAAAGCGTAGCCATACGCAGAGAAATCGTAGAAATGGCAGCAGAAATAGGGGAAAAAACCGAACGACCTACCAGTAATGTGTTTGCTTATGCGGTAAAACGCTTAAAGGAAGACATGGAAAATGGACGTTTGACTGAAGTACCTAAGCAGTGAAGCATAAAATAGTTTATGAATCGCCGTATGAATATGGCGTGTTTGCTAGTGAAGACAGCAAAAGTGGAAGATTTTATGATTGTAACGGAGACAAACTGCCTTCTGTAACCACTATTTTATCCGGAACCAAAGAAGGAGACTTCTTAAAAAAATGGATTGAAAGAGTAGGGGAAGAAGAAGCAGAACGTATTCGTAGAGAAGCTGCGGCTAGGGGAACCTATATGCACAACATTCTGGAAAAACAGATTGTCAACGGGGAAATCTGGGATTACGAACCTGAAAACGCTGAACAGAAAAGAGCCTTGAAAATGGCTTGCACGATCATGGACCAAGGGTTCCCTAATATTTCACAAGTATATGGGTGCGAAATATCTTTGTACTATCCAAATAAATATGCTGGTAAAACAGACGTTGTTGGTGTACATGATGACGAATTAGCTATCATAGACTTTAAACAAACCAATAAACCTAAACGCAGACAATGGGTGTGGGATTATTTTCAACAGCTTGCTGCCTATTCTTTGGCGCACAATGAACTATATGGCACCGATATTGAAAAAGGTGTAATTATGATGTGCTCAATGGACTGTCTTTACCAGGAGTTTATTTTAGAAGGCGACGAATTTAAGCGCGCTGCCGATGCCTGGATGGATCGGGTAGAAAAGTTTAGCCTTCTTCCCAAGGAAGAGGAAGAGTCGGATTCCCCAGAAGACTAATTTCACTTTCTTTTAGTATTAAATAGTTTTCCTCTATCTCTTCTTTAGGCCAATATCGGTTTATAAGGTCTGGATCACGACCTTCTTCTAACTGTTCGTCTATTTGCTGTTCTGTAAGAACATCGAACTGCTCTTGATAAAACTTAGGAATTTTCCAAGGGGTAAAAATACCATCTCTTATATTGGTATAGAAGCCTCGACCATAGCCTTTTACTCGATCATTAAACTCTTCCTTGATTTTTTCTTCATCAGTATTAAGTTTAATCATATTTTGAACGTCAAAATAAAGCCTTTGCTGTTCTATAAACCAGTATTTTTGTGCCCTTTCCCACTGTTCTAGGATAAATTTTACTGACTTTTCGCCCCCTTTGGCAGCTTGTAGCATTTCAGCTTGAACATATTTTTTAAAGTATCTTTGGGTATCTCCAATCACAAAATCCAAGGATTTTGTAGGCTCTATCTGAACAGGACTTAAACCAGAAGCTTTAGCTGTCGCCTCTAGTTTAGATATAGTTCTGTTATAGTCATCAAATCGTTTTTCTCCCTTGGCAAAAGCCCTTCTTACAGTTTGAGCTTGGGGCGCAAGCCCTGGTCCCAAATCTTTCCAAGCATAAGCAGTCATGTCCCGGACAATTTCTCCAAGCCACGCATCTGGGTTCCAAATCGGTTTTAAAGTATCAGGATCGAGGTTTGTCCACAAAGACCTTCTTGTTTTTTCTGTCATTGCGTAGCCTAAATATTGGTCGCCATAGCTCCCTACCCAATTTATAACGCCACCTATGACCTCGGAGTCCCAGGAATCATCGCCTGTTCGTTCTGCTTCCCTAATGTTTTTTTCAACTATTGGCCAAAACTTTGCTATTTCACTCCACGGAAGAATATAATTTCCATTAAGGGCCGGAAACCCTCCGCCTTCTTCCTGGGAACGCATTTCACCAATAGGAATTAATAAATCGTCTTTTGCGTAATCGGCGCTGAGGCTTCTTGCAGCGTCTAGGTCTTCTTCATCAATGTCCCAAAGAATTTTTCCAACTTCCTTGAATATCCAACCAATTCCTCCTACCGCAAGAGTAAAACCGAGCCCTTTTTCAAAAGCAGATGTGGTAAACGGTCGTATATTTTTTGAAAGTGGGACAATTTGTCCGAGAGGGGTTCTTTCTAGTACGTTTTCTCGTTTTAAATTGTATTTTTCCATGTAGTCTGACGAAACTCTAAAGGTAGCTTGTTGCATGGCCAGTTGAGGAATGTTCCAAGACACCCTAGCCATTTCAGTTGGAAAGGCAATAAAGTTTCCGACAATAGCTATTTGTCTCCAAGTTCTTGCAAAACGACCTATGTAATCATAGTTAGGCATCCCCATTCTTGTATTGTAAGCGGCAATCTCGTCTATTAAAGTTTCAAGATCGGTTACATCCCTAAAGACAGTTGCCATGTTTTGGTTGTGTACTTTACCTGTTCCTGTTTTCATGGTTAAACGCTCGGCAAACTCCATAAGAGCCTCCATTTTTGCTTGATCGGATAAAGGACCATCAGCGTAAGCCTCTATTTTTCTCAGACCAACTTCAAGTTTCATTCGCTCAGCTGCCCAAGCTGCTATTTTCCAAAAATCATCTGCCGCAGCATAAAACTCTTTTGCTGTAGTAAGTGCCCACTCAGGAGCAATAGAAGCCATTTTTCCAGGCGGAGTATTTTTTAAAGTGTACAAAGCCATAATAAAATCGTTGTATGAACTATATTCCCCACTATTTGCTCTGGCAAAAATACCCAAGACATCGTTTAGTCTTACACTGGTATTAACAATACCTAGCCTTTGTAGTTTTCTAAATGTTTTTTCTGCTCGTGCTCCTCTATCATTAAGCTTGCCTTTATCATAAAACTTGTTGTTACCTTGCTTATCCTTTATAAAAGCTATTACCCCGGTTCCAAAAAGCTCTTTACTAATGGCATCCATCGCTACAGGGAAAGCACCCAGTCTCCAATGACCGTTGCCCAAGAACATTATGCCACCACCCACAAAGTTTCTTATTTGGGTGGCCGGACTAATTACAATTTTACCGAACTGAACCGCTGCTTTTGGTGCCAAAATAGCTGTCCTATAAAAAGACACAAAATCGTTATCAAAAAACCCGCTTTCTGAGCCCCCTATTTCTATTTCATTAGCGAACTCTGGCGTTGTAAAATAACCATCCAGAGGATTCCACTCTCCAAGAGCCCTTACAGGAACGCTATATTCTGCTGTTCTAACCGGAGAAAAGTGCATTTCTCCTGGCATCTCATTAATTTGTTCAAGACTCCTATAAAACTCAGCCATTTCTAAAAGCTTGGCTACGCGAGAAATAGTGGTAGCAACCATTATTTTAGGATCAGTGTGCTCTCCCATTAATTGTCTAATTGCAAAAGGTATTTTATATCTTTCCTTTAGAAGACCCCCTTTAGTTGGAATACCTGCTGCTTGATCGGCATGCACTGCTGTAAGGATTCCTGGAATACGCGCCAAATCAGTGGTCGAATTAAACTTCTCCATTCTTAAAATAGAATCAATTTCGTTTATAGAATCTTGCTCTGTCCAAGTTTTATTGCCTCCCTGTAGGTTAAGAACCGTCAAAGACTCTATTGCTCTTTCGTATAGCGTCTGGTGTTCGGCGTTCCAAGATTTTGAAAACCTTGGATTCCAGCCCAGAGACGGTTCAAACAACTTAAAGGAAGAAGTTAGATACCGACCAAGATTCTCCTCTATCAAAGGTCTGTTTTCCTCTGGCAAAATATCCGCTGGCATTTCATCCAAGATTCTTTGTGACAAAGCGTCAATGGTTGTTCTGGATTTTAAAGCTATGTTTTGAAGAGAAGAAGGGAGCTGAGAAAGAGCAACCTCACGATTTTGCTTTGTAGACAACTCAATTGAGTTTTGATTAAGCTCTTCTTCAAGCGCCTCTCTTTTTCTTTGATCTTTTTCTGTTTTTAGTTCTTCTTGCAGCGCTAGTGAGTCCGCAATTAGTTCTTCTTTGCGTCCTCTTAATGCTCCTAAGTCTTTTGCATACTGGGCTCTTTGTTCTTTGGTTTTAGACTTATCGTTTTTTAGCTCTTCAAACTTCTCAATTTCTACAGCAAGGTTTCTGTAGAACCCTGTTTTACGAAGGTAAGACAGTAAAAGCCGATTACCTTCTTCTGTGTTTGCAATCTCTCCTGTTCGTACAGCCTCTGCTAAAGCCTTGTCTATTCCGAGAGCTAGTTGCACAGCCAGTTTATCAAGCGCTCTGACGTTCGCACGCATTTTTTTATACTCTAGCCCTGCTACCAGTCCCATTGGACCAAACGGTCTAAACCGAGTGCTTAAAAAAGAAAGAAACTTATCTGCAAAACTTCCTCTTCCGTGCGTACCTTTTTCATGGAAAAGAGAACCTCTGGTAACCCTAGCTTGGTTAAACTTAAACTCTTTTTCAGGAGTTTGAGTTACAAACTCGTCTAAAGTCATGCCCTCGTAACCAGGGTCTTGAGAAGAAAGCTCTGCACCACGTCTTCGTCTTTGTTGTATAAACTCTTTTTCTTCTTCACGCATTTCTCTTCTTGGCAATGTTCCATCTTTAACTTCCGGAAGCTCGTTGTAAACATCAAAAGCGGTTTGAGCAAATTCTTGTCTGGCTCTATCAGGAAGGTTTCTAGCATACTCAGATTCTGTCCCTTCCTCGGAAACAAATTCATAAGGACCATATCTTTTAAACACAATCGTTTCTCCAAGATACCCTGGTGCTCCTTCATCTTTGTAAGGATCAATTTTTTGGACAGTAACCTCAAAAGCGTTTCCCATGGGCCCAATCAATCTTTGAAGTTTTCTATTCTGTGGTGTTCCCGTACCTAATGTTTTTTCCACTTCTCCTACAGGAACCGTTCCTAATTCTTCTGACTGCATATTGAAAATCATCTCTGTTTGATTTTTTTCTTTTATAAAAGGACCTAACTTTTGTTTTTGGAGTTCAATTAAAGATTTTTCTTCCGCTATGTGTGTTGCCAACTGAGTCTTAGTCATTTCTTTACCCCGGTCTGTGTCGACAAACATGCCTCCTACAGTAGCAATAGACTCTAGTTCGTCCTTGGTATAGTGCGTCATCAAGTCTTCGACATATTGATTAAATTGGAACATCCCCATTTTGCTGACAGCTGTGTCTCCTTTTAGTCGCATAACAGAGTCAACATTTTCTGTGACCATGGCTTCTTTTATTGTTTGTAGATCGTTTGGACGTAGGCGGTGTTTATCCAGCCAGCTCTCAAAAAACACATCGTTGTCGGTTACATCTCCTAGCTCTTTTGTGTCATCAACCCAAACAACTTCTCCGTCCACAATTCGAGCATCTACTTGAAACTGTTCCGCTATCACATCTGCAAACTCTGAATCGGAAAGATTGTTTATGGCCCCTAAATATTCTTCCGTGAGCATTTCTTTAGAAACATCCGCTAAGGCGTCTTTGGACGATTCTTTAGCCATCGCTGCAAACCATAAATCATCTCTTTCCAAAGCAACTATTTCTTCTATCATATCTTCTTTTGATGCGCTTCTGGTAGCCAGTAATTTATCTCCAAAAGTTTCGTACAAAGCTTCTGATGTTTGTGCGGATAAATCTTCTCTTAAAGTGTTCAACTCAGTGTCTATTTCTATTGCATTAGCGTCCCGCCATTCTTCTAAGGCTTTTTGCTCTTCCATTTGCCTGTTTTGACTGTATGTAGCTGCCCCTTCAAATGTACCACCACCAATAAAGCCTCCAACAGCACCTTTAAGCCCAGCATTTATCATCATGTCTATTTTTTCTTGGTCGCTTTTAGCAACGCCCGTTTCCACTTCAGCGATAAGATCAGCAATATATTCCTGCGAGGCTTCCGTAACTCCTTCAACAGGCATGTTTTTAACTGCACTAAAGAAAGCTGCTTTAGCTACATTTTTCTTGGCGCCTTGCTTTACTAATTCGTCAACGACTTGTGCTGCACCAAATTTTCTTACTGCTGGGGAAATAATAGGCTTTAACTGTAAGGCCAAAGAAGCAACATCTAATAAGGCAATTGGAATACCGCCAATAAGTGCGGTCGCAGGTGCTTCATAGTCTTCCCCTGCTTTTTCTTTTATAGCTAAGTCGACTTCACCAACCCCTAAAATATAAGAAGGAAGAACCAGACCAGTAAGCCCTCCTGCGAGAGCTCCGATACCGGCTCCGACTGGTCCGCCAATTATTCCTCCAATAAGCGCGCCTCCTTTAGTGCCTGCCCACATAGACCCGGCTGTGACGGCCAAAGGCGGCACAACATCACCAGCACTTTGTTTAAGCCAAGTGCCGACGTCCCCTATCTCCAGGTCTTCTTCTTCGTTTTTAAATTTTTTCCACAGTTCCGTAGCTTGAACGGTTTGGCCTTCTTTTTCATATTCGGCAATGTCTTCTTCTTGACGTTCAACTCCCCGTTGTCCGAACTCTCTAAGTCTGTTCCAATCTGTTGCCTCACCAACGACTCTGGAAAAGGAGTAGCCTAATTGTTGAGTAGTGTCTACGGATCTACCAAGAGAGTTAATAAAGCCTAAAAACTCTTCTTCGTCTTCTGGGGTGTTGGGTGAAATTTGTTGATTATCTCTGAGCTTGGCATATTCTTGTTGCCAATCGTCTGTTTCAGGCGCGTCTTGAGCAACGTTTAAAGCCAATGCTTGTTGTTTTTTACGCTCCTTTTCATACTCTTCTAACCAGTTGTCCGCCATGGCTCATTATGGAATAGAGTTCCAAGCCTCAACTGCTCTTGTCCAAATAAGTTTTTGCGGCACAGCCATTTTACTGGACCGTTTTATGTAGGCCCCCATTTTCCCGTCCTTCTCAAGCTGGTTCCAAGCGTTAATGGTTATGTTTTTGTGGGTCCTAAAAAAATCATAAAAAGTTTCAGATGCTCCCTGTACTATTTTTTTGCCTCCTAGGTTATAAGACTCTTCTATTTCTGGGGGCAGTCTCCCATAAAGATCAATAAAACCTGGTATTTCACTAAACACATCAAACTGGCCCTCTACCCCTTTAGACTGGAGTCCCATGTGTTCTTTATATAATTTAGATAAATTATCTATACCATAAAGGTCTGAAATCACAGCAGCGGGGATAGTTCCAGATTTTCCTGATGTGCTTCCTGTGCCGTATCTAAGGGTGTTCATTGCATCTTCTAACATTGCATCCTTGGCCTCTGCTTGTAATGCTTTTGATTTATTATACTGTGTAGCAAAGCCTAGGATTCCTCCTTGTTTTGTAGGTTCAGCATAGCCCATTTGGGGAGCCAGTTTTTGTCTTTGGTCCAATAGTTCATTTAGCCTGTTCATTATCATCTCGTTTTCGTTAACACCAGAACGAGTATTAATTGCAGGAGCGAGTCTTGTCCACTTTTCTCGGTCTTCTTCTGGAAGACCAATCCACATTTCGGGAGTAAACCTGTTGCCATAACCCAAAGCTTCTATCTGTTCTGCCGCTTCTTCTTTTGTCATAGTACCAGGAACCACTCCTCCTGGTACCATTTCAGGAATATCGCCAACAAAAATCATTTGTATTTCTTCAACAAACTCGGGCGTCATCAATTGGTTTTCAGGAGTCATTCCTTCTCCCATTTTTTCTAATTCATTGGCATAGGCGATTTCTATTTCTTTAACTTGCTTCATAAATAAGTTCATATCGCCGCCTTCTTCAGCGAGGTTAGTTGCATATTGCCTAGCTATATTTTGGTATTTTTCTTTTATGGTGATGGAATCAAGTCCTTGGTCCATCGTCATTTCCTGTTCCATTGAAGGACCAATAGAAACAGCTTCTGTATCTTTAATTTGTTCTATGGAAGGATTGGTCGTGCTTTCCA
>Ga0208920_1000144_pt1 | contig 19739 bp, 20 predicted proteins | sample 19_taG_FD_184094 | JGI IMG/M metagenome (GOLD analysis project Ga0208920, IMG submission 184094) | Marine viral communities from the Subarctic Pacific Ocean - 19_ETSP_OMZ_AT15317 metaG (SPAdes) (version 2) | ecosystem: Environmental > Aquatic > Marine > Oceanic | place: Pacific Ocean | collected...
CCCTATGGACCGACGCATTCAGAGAGAAATACCAAACAGAAGAATTCAAAGCCAAAATGTCAGCGTTGTCTGCCGAATTGTGGCAAGATCCTGCTTATCGAGCTAAAATTACGGCCGCCAAGAGCACTCCTGAACACAAAGCACTGATGCGAGAAATTCAGAAAGATCCTGAGTATATTAGAAAACTTTCTGTAGCTTGTAACAAATTACCAAGAGTTTCTAGCATTCAATTAACACTTTATTCTATTTTGGATGATCTTGGAGTTGAATACTACGGCGAAAACGAAGAATCGGATAGTGAAAAATGTCTGCTTGGTCCATGGTCATTTGATTGTGTTATTCCAACCGATGATAGGACTTTGCTCATCGAGTGTCAAGGCGATTGGATTCATTCTTTGCCACATAAACGGATGGCAGATAAATCAAAAGCAACATATGTTGAGAAATACTTCTCACAAACTCATTCATTAAAGTATTTGTGGGAACACCAATTTGCTTCCTATAATGGTGTTTTAGCGTTATTGCAAAATTGGCTTGGGATTACTATTGAACAAAAAGAATTTTCGTTTAAAGAACTACAGATCAGGAAAGTCTCAGCTTCTGATTATCGGCCTTTTTTGCATAAATATCACTATTTGATGAATGCCGGTAGAGGTGGGTGTGCCTGGGGAGCATTTTTATCAGATGAATTAATAGCTGTTTGCGTGTTCTCACCATTGCCACGACAAAACATTACTGCTAAAGGATATAGTGGGGAGTCAGTACGTGATCTGTCTCGACTTTGTATCCATCCAAAATATCAGAAGAAAAATTTCGGAAGTTGGTTTATTAGCAGGTGCATCAAACTCTTAGATGACCATGTCCGCTGTATTGTCGCTTATGCTGACAGCACATTCAATCACAATGGCACTGTTTATAAAGCTAGCAATTTTGATTTTGATGGATACACTAAACCAGAATACTGGTACGCTTCGGTAGATGGTTGGATAATGCATAAAAAGACGCTTTACAATAAAGCGTCTAATCTTGGATTAAAAGAATCAGAGTATGCAAAGAGGTATGGGCTGATTAAGGTTAATGGTTTACACAAATTGCGATTCATTTTGCTGAGGAAATAATGCTAGGGACCTATATAATATTCGAAGGTTCGGACGGAGCTGGAAAAACAGCTATAATGAAAGCAGTCTCTGAGGCTGTTCGACCAGTGCTGGAGGCAGAAGGATTCGACCCAAATAACAAAATCCATCTCACGCACCATCCAGGAAGCACACCACTCGGAGCACATCTCCGAACGTTAGTCAAAACTCCTGAACAAATTGATTCAGAAATAATTATCGACCCATTGTCACGACAAATGTTGTATATGGTCGATACCGTCAGTTTTGCCAAGTCGAGGTTAGAACCCGCTCTCGAAAAGGGTGAATTCGTTTTTGCGGATAGGTCATCATTTATCAGCTCCCTGGTTTATGGGTGTGCTGAAGGGGTGAGTATCGAAGAAATTCAACGACTCTTCGCTATTTATGATCCGCCTAAAGCAGATAGGCTCTATGTGTTACGGTGTCCGTGGACCATCGCCAAAGAGAGAATGATGCAGGATCGTGGTGACAACATCAAGTTGGATTATTATGACCGCAAAGAAGATGGATTTTTCGACAAGATCATTGATCTCTACGATAACTTGTTGACTGGGCCTCCAGAACGTACTGTCGCTGTTAGTAGATCTGTCCAATTAAACAATGTGATTTATATTGATGCTACCCAGCCGATTGATAGGGTAGTGGATGAGATTCTTGATGATTTTAAGACTGTGTTACGCCAACGCGTTTCAGCCTCTTCGGAATAGGCTAATCGCGGCAAAGACCCAGCTACGTATTGACGGTCGAGGTCCTGGTGTTTCAGGTTCCAGATCTGGTGGTTCGATTCTACGTTTCATTTTGTTGAGGCGATCACCTGCTAAAGAATTGTTGGGATCTAAGGCAGTGGCTTCAATCACTTGCAAGCCTTGTTGACGTAAAGTGAGGGCTAAATTTTGAAAATCCACAGCTTTTGTTTGGCCTTCCACAACACAAAGGTCAATATCATAGGCTTTATAATTCCAGTTCTGCGGGGGAGTGCTCATGACGGATCGACTTGCGAATTGTAAGGTTACGAGACACGGATTAGACCAAATTACTGTCAACATGGAGGTCATGCTTGAGCATGAAGCTGCCAAGTTACCGTTCCGAAAACGTGAAACCGATGCTGGATATGACATCTATTCTGTTGAGTCGGTAACACTAAAGCCCAATCGGGCAACCATTGTCCGCACTGGCATACATATTGCATCGCCGCCTGGCTTCTATTATACTATTGAAGGCAGATCAGGCTTGTGGCTAAATGGAATCTTCCCAAATCGTGGGATTATCGACGCCACCTATTGCGGTGAAGTTGTGGTATCATTAGTCAACGTCAATGATGAACCATTTCAAATTGATGTTGGCAACCGGATAGCCCAAATAGTTCTGCATCGGCAATATGACGCAGAATTCAAGGTGGTCGAAGAATTTAGTCCATGTTATAACGAGCGTGGCACAGATGGATTTGGTTCGTCGGGCAAGTAGCCTCCTGAGAGAGAGAAGTGATGGATTACCAGCAACAAACGGGACTACTCGCGAGGAGAAGAAACGTGGAGAAGTTCGTTATTGCTTATGCAAAAATTATAACAGACAAGAATGATGGAATAACACTTGCCGGAGTTTTTTTCGGCGGTCTCGGTGATTCTCTAAAAGAAGCTGAGACCATGGCCAAGGATTGTGTCAACACAATACGAGGTGGAACCATTCTCCCAAAAGTGTTACCAATAGAAGGAAAAGGACAACTACTAGAGGCGATGTTTGACGCTACTGACAGGTTCGAGCAAATCACTGCTTATATGGTTGAATCTAACGCTATTATCACCAGAACCCAAAACCGTCGCAAACGATGATCTGGTATGAAAAAGAGCTACTCGTAAAAGAGCAGCCCGAAAAATGCGAAATCTGGTTAAGAGGCGGCTACAAGCCCCCAGGAATTGGTGACCCTCTAATAACCATTTACCTTAGCATCGACAACCTTGTCGCCGATTCCATCATCGGCACCACTCTATTCACCCATAATCCATCAATGATGCGTCAAGAAGATCCATCACGAGATGATGTCTTGGCCAAGTACAACCACAAAATCGTTAAGTATTGTGGACTCATCACAAAGATGACTTACCAAGAATTAATGGAATGGGTTAATGACAAAAATAGAGTATGAAACTTCGAATGATAGCGGAATCTGGGTCATGTGATCATGTCTCCAGGGAGCAAACCGCCAAAAATCTAGTCCAAACCTCCCTGACTAAACTCCGCAATATGCTGGAGCCGATGGGACTTCTCCAGGACACAGCTGGACGTGAACAAGCAAAGACGCTCAGCACCAGCCACGCCAAAGAGACGCTTAGCGCCAGCCACGCCAAAGTAGTTGAGGCCCTCCAAGGCGCTGTCAGTAAAGCCAACGAAGCCGTGAAACTTTCCGGAAATGACAAGATGGTCGTCGATGCCGCCACCGCTCTGGCGAATGTGCTCAAAGCCAAACAGGGACAAGCCACGAACCAAACAGGGCAGCACAGAGTAAAATCACCTGTACAAGACCCAGCCATCAACCGGGCCTTCCAACTCCTACGAGACACAGTCCGTACCAAAACCACTGTTGCTGGTAAATATATTATCAATGGTGGTCAATCCACCAAGGGTATTGAAGAATTCTGGGGATTCCAGATTCCAACTAGTTGGCACGATGTACATACCGGGCAAGCTGGTAGAGCCACGGCTGACGGCATTTTCGACCAATGGATCAGAGACGCAGTGGCCCAAGCACAAGAAGTGCCAGAAGAGAACCTAGAAGCCAAAGCTAAGATCCTGGGTGAATTGGCCAACCTCGTGTTTAACAAACGAAATTAGGACACGGAGAGAGGTTAGGAATCGTCGCAAATCGCGATCAGCTTGAAATCCTCTATTGTTGCTTCTACTCGCTTGGTTGAGCTAGCAAAATTAGGCTCACTAATGTCTGGATTGGTGATCTCCAAAATCTCTTTGAACCTCATCGGGCCACCAGACCACACGATTCGAATACCATGCGTTTCTTTGTATGGCGGCTTCGATGATCCGAACATGATGAGTAGAAGCTCGTTGTGGGCTCTGACTTCTAGAGCTTCTGAAAAGTCGAGATAAGAACAGTCAGTGTGATCGGACCCTATCTTGCAGGTATACTTCTTACTCAGGACTTCGAACAGGTGTTGTCTGAGTATTGTGTTGATCTGGTCCATCTGATTCCTCCGGAGTCTTGTTGCCGGAGTCATCTTCTTCGTTAATAACGGGCGAAAAGACTTCTAACCTATATTCGAGGGAGTCCGGCTCTATGTCCATTTCCAAAGAATCTTCTCCAAGTTCGTCCGTACGCCCTTCTTGTTCCAGATTTCCGGATCGGTAGAACTTCCACCGATATCCGGCAGCTGTCTTACCCTTGTTCTGGATTTCTAGAGCCCCTTCCCAACCAAGCATGGCACCGATTGGGGTCGGCTGTTTCATACCAACAAGCGGGCGACGTCGTAGCTTCCTCTCTAGGCGGATATAAATCTCATCCTTAGCTTCCTTATGGACGGTATACCGACCCTTGTCGATGTCATCACCACGTTCAAATACAAATGATGTAGCGAATTTGTACTCTGTCTTACTTTGTGTATTTGCCAATGGCATGAGCCTTCTTTATTGCACAAGACATGCAAAGATATTTACCATGCTTACGAATAGCAGCTTGATAATTGGTCGTGACCATTTGATTGGGATTTCAAGCACTAAGATACTTCCAGCTGTCCGTATGTGAATTCGTTAAACAACGTAAGTTGTGTTCTTACGTCCATTCTACGGACTTTGGCACCGGGCCATAATCGGAGACCAGTTTTGCCAGATTCTTTGTCCACATCCTGGGTGATGGGGAAATAGGGAGTTTCAATAGTGACTGGAGTTGGCAAGCTAGCACTCAATGTGGTGCTTGGCGGGATCAACAATTGATTCCACCAAATCCAAACTTGATCGTCGCGTACCATTACTTCGAGACGATTCCAGAACTCGTCTAAAGTACCGCCAATCACGGCACCGCCATCATAGACGATGAAGCCTTCTGGCGAGGCACTTGGTTGTGTTCCAACTCCAGTAAATGTTCCGGCTTGTGAATAAATTGCACTTACGGAGTATCCAGGAGCAAGACCGCGAACATAATCATCAACATCGTCATCGGCAATATCTTCTTCATACGGTAGGCTCATGTCCAAAGTACCGACCTTGAACTGAACCTCTACCAATCCGGTGGCTGGTGTGTATGAGAATTCGACACGTACCACGGGGGACGAGTACTCCTGATGGAGCAGCTCAGCAATATCGCCAACATCACCAGGATAAGCAATATTGGAAGTAGCATCACCAGTAAGAACAATTGAATCACATCCATCGAGTTCGATTTGAGGAAAGCCGCTTGTGGGCTCTGTACCGGCTGTAGGATCATCGACTGCTGTCGGGAACGCGAACTTCCTGGTATAATTGAAGATGGTGTTGTGGTTACTGTCTGGTGACAATACTCGGATAGTTCCGAAGGGAGGGAGATCATGGAAATGTACCCCGCAAACTCTTACATAATTTAAACCGTTGATGACACCTTTACCCAATACACGAACATACTTATTCGTCTGCTGGTCGATATCACCACGGATTACAAGATCAAACGGCACAAAATCCGAACTATCAGGCCGCCCAACATCAGCTCTCACCATCATGTTACACAAATTATGCCTATTCCACAACATGATGGGACGTTCACTGAAGTCATCAGGAACTACTGTGCTAGCCACAACTCGAAGCCCAGGAAGTGCTGTGTCCACAATTGCCCGATGTTGGGTATTGAGATCGGCATCTTCTGTACCAGCTGTTGATGCGATATCGAAGCTGATTAGGGGGTCATCATATCCAGTAAGACCCCACATACTTTGTTCAAGAGTTCGAATTGAGGAAACTTGAACCGCAGCATCTTTATCCTCGCTACCACCATCTGGTACCGATTCTTCACGAGCGATTGAAACATCGCCAAATTGTGTCTTACCAATCCAGGTCCATGCATGATTTGGGTTGAATCGTGGTTTTTCTCTGAAGTAATACCGTAGAATCGGTTCACCAGAGACTTCGCCAACCTTGAAGAACCATAAATTCACCAAGGTACCGATCGGCAGTAAATCAATTGTATTGTCGAGAATCAGAGCTTGTGGGCTGGCCCCTGAAGCCGGATTTTCTGGGTTTTGGTACATCCAGACGTTTGTTGCTGTGAATGGGTCTCCCTGTGCTGTGGAATTATCTATATCCCATTCTCTGATTGTGTATTGGTTGGTGCTTAGGATTGTGGCGGTATAGTCTACAACTACTCCCATCTTTTTGGTGATGAGATGTCCGTTGTAGAGCAATGATCCTAGGAGTCCGGGGGTGGTTTCTGGTTCAAGGTCGAATCGGACTTGGTTGCCCTCATCGTCTTTGCCCATAAACCAGACCATTTCTGGCACACCGGCAGCTCCTGGAGTGAAGGCCCAGCCGATTTCTGTTTGTAGTAAATTATTCGAATCTCGCTTCAGTACCATTTCGTGTTCGGCAGCACCTGGAACGATAGAATCATCGAAGCGTTTGAAGATGAATGCTGGGTGTTGGCCTTTATTTTGTAGAGTGGCACTAGTGTTATTTGGGTCGGCGATCGTGGACTCAGGGAACAGATAGATTTTCATTTCGCCATATGAGTTGGTACCCGGCAGTTTGCCGCCACATGTGGGTGGTCTGATGGAGGTAATATCTGTTTCGTCCTGGACCCAGAAGATTTGCTGGCATTCTTCACATGAGCAGTTGAGTGGGATTGGGCTGTCGACTGTGAAGCGGACTACGTTGCCGATTCTTTCGAGGCTGATAAATTCTGTACCAGCTGCGAGGATGATGTCACCTTGCATCCAGCCGCCGTCGTCGGGGAATCCGGCACCTTGGAATCCGAGCACACCGATTCTGGTCTGTAGTAGGGCGTCAAGCTTGCATTTATCATCGTCTGACATTAGGCCGGGGGTGTCGCACGTGGCGTTGGGCACCGGGTCTTCGGCGATATGCGAGGCACCATGAAAGCTCGGGAATAATACTTGTGACTCTTTGAAGTATAATGCTTTCTGTTGTTTATCGAAATGATAGCCAGAGGTGATCCCATCGGGACCTTGGACCTGTACAAATTGGCCATCTTGCAAACCAGAAGCTGCAGGAATTTGGGTTAGAGCCATTTTATTTTCCTTGATTAGAATTAGCTATGAGTATCTTTGCTATAATTCGCCACGAAACTACCAAACAAAGATGAAGTCAGGGGTATTGCCGTAGCACCTTGCTTTGACTTGGATTATCGATGATGGTTTGTATTTTGCCTGCATGGCATGTTTTTCATTTCGCGGCACAAACACTAAGATATTCCTAGTTTTGGATGCATACTTCATCGCGTCGTCGATCGAGCATTTTCTCAAATCATTATCTAAGATTACTAAATCTACTTTGCCACCATCATATTCCTCGTAATTGAGCCCAGTGAAATCGGAGAGGCCACGATCTAGGGCTGTCTGGACTTTCTGGCTTGGTAATGTAACATATGTCAACCCAGTCATTGCACACCCCACAGCCCTGGTGCCATGGTTTGGTGTCAAATCCAAGACTTTGCCGCGAATTCCGAGTCGTTTCCACAAGATTGAATAAAATCCTGGATCGAGTACTCGTGGTGCATCTTTGTTGGAGGTATACATTACTGATCGGTAGAATTGGTGTGTGTCGTATGCTTCCAGCTTGCTCATTGAAACCATGTTGTTGAGTGCTTTTATGGTCCAGCGTGGGCTTCTGATGGTCTCCCAGAGTTCATGGAAGTCGAAGAATTGTTCTATAAGCCGTCGCCCCGGTGGTGGTTTGGTGCCATATGATGGGAATGCGGTGAATATTCCACCTTTTCTAAGATACTTGGCTGGGTTGAGATTTTGCAATTTAGACCATTCTTGGTCCAAAACCCAGTTGGGATAATTGGGATCAATCCAACCTCTTCTGGTGATTTGTCGGGCGAACTCGTGGACACATAAGCGGCGTTCGATGAAGCTCGCTTTTTTCCATTGCACCATTGGGATTATGATATGGGCTTGGTAAGCATCTGAATCGAAGTCTGATTCATATTGACATAGGACTGGTGGGACATGCTCTAATCGGCTTGTGTCCTTGGTGATTTCGAATGATCTTGGGATTCTGGTTTTGGCGTTCTTGTTACCCTTAATTACCGACTTATCTGGGTAGTATGTCTCCCAGTAATAATTGTGAAACCGGACGTGGATATGATCGTGCCGGATGTAACACCTTCTCACTATTGGCTGATTTTGCAATCTTTCAAGTAATTTGCGGCACCAAACTTTGACTTGTTTCTGCTTGACGCGTGTTTCACGGATGTCTCTGACCGGAATTTCGAATCTGATGAGCCATTTGGCGAATGCACCATGTGTGATACCAGCTAGTTTGCCGCATTTAGATTGGCTAAGCCCTTGCTCCACGTAATGCTCGTAGACCCATGCTTTAGTGCAACATGGGTTATTTGGTTTGGTTCGCTCTTTTGGGCTTTTACGAGGTATCTTATACTTAATTAAACGACAACTGATTGTACGTACTGAGACACCTATAGCTTTGGCGAGAGATTTGGCTGAATGTAACTGGATAATTTTTCGCAGCCATTCTGGATCATCCCATACCTCTGGGACGTCGATGCTGACTATTTTCTTGTTGCTATTGGTGGGTCGATTCTTTGGAGTTCTTCCACCAAGTCCTGCTAGTTTCTTGAGCCTGCGGATATAATCTAGATCGCGATTTGCAATCCTAGCATGATCCGATGTACGTAGATGGGAATGTGATTCAAACCACTGTTTTAGCGATACTGGATCGCTCTTGTCAACAGCAGCGAATTCTGGGCGTAATTGCTCGATTTCATCGCGATAGGTGGTCACGATATATCGTACGTAGCTAAGCATTCTGGACAGGTAGCGGTAGAGCCGGTGTCGGTGGCGTAGTCATACTCCCAACCATTCTTATACATGCAATGTTGGCAGGTGCGATTATCACAATCGTGGACGCTGCACTCGAAAGTCACCCTTCGAGCACGCATATTGGTAACTTGGCCACAGTGAATGCAAGCATCGGGATCGCGAAATTCGTCGGCATCTTCGAGTCCGGAGTAGTCAGATTCTGCAACTATTTCTGGATATGGGGAGACATATTTGTCTGACATGCATCGGGGGCAGGCTATCATCGTTCCTGTTTCTGGGTGTTCACGACCTCCGGGAGGAAATTCTGCAGTATGCTCTGGCACCCAGTCAAACATACTGTCTTCCCAGGACGACCACTTACCGTCAATCAATCGCCACCTCTCCCCCGTGGGATTCGCACAGTAATCACACCAAATAGCATCACAGGCACATAAGTCTAAATCATCCCAATGAAAGTCGTTGCTACATCCATCACAGAAGTGACCTAACTCAAACTGATCGGCATCTTCGAGTCCGTCGTAATCACTCTCCATTAGGTCGAATTCGTCAACCCAATCTGGTCTTTGGGTCTCGTGAATTTGGACCATATCTGGCGTGAATTGGACTTCTGGGAGCTTTGTCCAGGAGTAACCACCACCGGATTCGTAGTAGTTAGCTGGAATATCGATGGAGTAGGAGGACTCATCGTCGTAGGCGATTAAGTAAGAGTGGTCATCGCCGTCGTGCCCACCTTCTGTAATGTCTATTCCTTCGGTTGATAGGATGGTAGACATTTCCATCGTGATTTGGTCACAGATACCACCAGCACCGATTTCGGGGTCATCTTCGCCACACCAATTATTATAGACTTGCTGGGCTGCGGCGGCCAGTGCCGGTCGTAACTGTGTCAACCGGGTAGCCAGAGTTTGGGCACCCTCTATAATGGTGATTAATTTCATTTATTCCCTATAAAAATAAATTAATTATACGGAAGATTACGCGTTCGATTGGACAATTTATTGTATTTTTGAATCATTTGTGGTAATTCATCAAAAGATACTTCAATAATTTCAATAGGTGAGTCCATATAACAACCTGGATCTTTCTTCAATGTTCTAAAAGCTTTAAGGCCAGTAGTTTCTGTAACCAAATAAGATCCAACATGCCCCCAAAAGTCATTATCAAGGCAAGTAGAAAGATTATTGAATTTATAAAAAAGGCAGCCAAGTTGAAATGGTGATGGTACAGCACCACCTATAGCAATCGCATTAAATCCTTGCTGCCTCATGTTAATAGCGTCAAAAACTCCTTCGACAATAAAAATTTCATCGTCTGGCGAGTACTTGTCATAGCCATTTAAATACCAACCATAATTGGAGGTTGTGTATTTTTCTGCAGCCGCGTAATCCAAGTCTTTATCAATATTTCGGATACAAATCCCGGCTAGGCGGCCATCTCTCCAATCAGCAAATACGGGTCCTTCAATTGGTTTAAAGCCAAATTCATCTAATATGTGATCCTGCGGTATAACATATAAATCTAACATGTCCTGTAAATTCAGAACATTGTAGTTTAATGAGTAAGCATAGTCGCCAATGATTCCACGCTTCTCTAACCAATCCTTGTATTGGCATTCAACTAAAGCGTGGTTAAGTTTATCCAAAAGTCGCCTGGTTTGCTTTCGACGTTTTCTTTCCGTAACCAGAATTTCTTTTGATTCGGGTTTGATTCCAAGATCATATGAAGCAAATTTATCAGCTATGTCTTTTACTATTTGTACGTCGAATTTGTAGTCAGAAAATTCGACGTCTTCATTTATTGTATTGGATATCATTGAATAAGATTAAGAGCGGATTGCAAGCGTGATTCAAACCATTGGTGCATTGGGCTCGCGACACTATAATCAGATGGGGCTTCGATCCGTTCTTCTGGCTGTTCTTGTTTATCTTGTCTATCTTGTTTATCTTGTTTATCTTGTTTATCTTGTTTATCTTGTTTTCTATTGGCAAGTTGCTGGCTGGTGCCATTGTAAAACCTCGTATAATTGGATTTGGTCTTACCGTAAGGTAAATTAAGTCCCAATTTATTTGCAATCTCAACATGTTGTCTTGCAATATCATCTACACTCACAAGCTCATCAGAACCGGGGTTAGATACTACATTAATTCCAGCAGGCGCAAATTCTTGATCTGCACGCACACTCCATCGTGTTTGTTTCAGCACCTGATCACTTAATTCTCGCATATCCCTGCCAGAATCTTTTAGTGCTTTGACTAATATTTTACCAACCTTCCCAGCATCTTTGTAATCCGCACCATATTGAGCAATTTTTGCTAATTTCGTTCCAAGTTCAGCACCGCCATATTGATACTTTGTGTGTCCCCACATATATGAGTCAAACTCTTTAGACAGAAGCTTCAATAATCGCTGATAAGGAATCTTATCTATCCATTCGCTTTCTGGCGTTGATATTAATTCTTCATCGCTAATGTCAGAAAAAGGATCAGAAGTCCCAAGATTAACCAAACCAGCTAAAGGAGTGGTGCCAGTGGCGGCACCAGCAATAGCACCAGCACTTCTTTTCAAGAAGTCACGTCTATTTGCCTCTGCAATCGTTGCTAATCGCATTATATCACCCTCCTTTGTTCATCCCATTATCACCGTTGCGTTTTCGAAAACGTAGTGACCAAGACGGGGTGAGAAATAGGCGATCGACTCTTCAAGATCCACTTCGCCGTCATCAAGTTCGATATCATTCTCAGGATTTTGCAACTCGGCTCTATTTTGTCGGCGTTGTGTCTCAAGATCGGCTTGTGCTTGTTGTTGATCGAGTATATCTGGTTCGTCTTCGGGGCCGGGGCGTTGTCCCATAGCTTGCTCTCGGTCGAATTCAGCATGACGCATTGGACGGTCTTCTTTGTCTCGGATACCGGCCAAAGTTTGGTCACGTTGAAAATCTTTGAATGCCTGTCGTGCTGCTCGCATCTCTGGTGAATCAACTGGTTCGGATGGTGGTGGATGTTGTTGCATTGTTTGAACCACTTGGTCCAGCCGATCTTGCATTTGGCTCAGGTCATCAGGATATTGTGGTTCCGCGTCTTGTTGTCTTTGTTTCCTGGTTTTCATCAGGCCGCCAAGTTTACTCTTCAGCCATTTTTGGGCTGTTTTCATGAACCCGAATTTGGGGAACATGACGTCTTTGCGGACGCCACGGATGAAGTTGGCGTTATATGTCCGGTAATACTCATTGAAGACATCGGGGAGGATACGCTTACCGATTCGATACCGATCTCTTAGATTACCGCCTTGCATGATTTGTGGTAAAATCTGGGCGAGTGAGTCTCGTTGCTTTTCGTTGAGATAATGGAGATTGACGCCGCCTACTAGGTTGTTTCTGGTGTTGGGGTGCTTCCATGATCCTAATAGTAGGATATCTGGGGTGGGATCGTGTTTCCAATTACTATAGGCGAATCTCCACCGTGGGCCTTCTCCATCCTCTAGAATCGGCATCGAATCATAAGCGATTCGTGCCTCTTCCATAGTAAATTCAACTGCATCTGATAATTTCATTATAAACCTGGTATTCTTCGACCTGCAGATCCTCTTCTGGCCTTATTGCCAACGGCTGTGGCTACTTCTAATCCTGTGCCTTGAGGTGAGAATTCTTCTGGTTCTTCTTCTGTTGGTTCTTCTGGAGCTTCTTCCTCTTCCTCTGCTGGTGGTTCTTCTTCGTCTTCTTCGTAGAGGAGTGAGTCGACTGGCCGCATTCCTTCGTCGACTTTTTGTGGTGAATCATCAGTGTCTTCGTAGTGTGGTTCTGCACCTTTTTTATGCATTGACCAAGTGAGGGCAAATGGGTTGTCGATGTCTTTCTTGCCCTTCATCTTCTTGACGGTGCCCTTCCATCCGGGAGGGGCGTCTTCCATCATCAATTGGCGATCAAGGCGTTCGATGATTCCTTCACATGTAGCTACGATCGCATCACATTCGAGAGGACCGATATCTTCCATGATCGGGAGCATCTTTTGAATGCTCTCGTCAATGTCCATGCCGAGTTGGTCTTTATGGATGTTGGTCAAGATGGTGATCTTGACTTTAGCATCTCTGAGTTGGTTGGATACTGAGACTTTGGATACTGCAGAGCCACTGGATTTGACTTTTGGCCAGCGTGCTGATTCGATCCCGAGTTTCTTGAATTCGAGGACTTCGGCCGTCATTTCGTTGGCGATCTCGGTGGGACCCATTACTGGGTATTCGTTTCGTTTCCATGCTGAATGCCACATACCTTCTTCTTCACCACTTGGGATCGGTTCGATTTCAGGGTCTTCACCAACTTGCCACCAGCCACGTCCGTCTCGGGGGATTTGTGTTTCGGCTCGTACATGATCCTTACCTGGGTATTTTGAAGCTAGTGGGCCGACAGCTCTGAGGAGATATCGGAGTTCGTTTGCCCCCATTGGTCCGCCGATTTTTGCTTTTCCTGTGGCTTTGTTGACTTTGGCTTTTGCGTCGATAGCGATTTTGTTGTATTTGTCGCTTTGTCGGACTAAGTCTGCGAGACTGTAGTTCATTGCCAGGTCTAGGACGTAGTGCATCGATTCTGGGTCGATCCACGATAGGTTGTCGGTCTGACCCCGATTTCGTCTGCTTTTTTCTGCTCCTGATGATTCGAGATTTCCAGCAGCTGTACCACCGTCACCACCGTCATCGGCTTCGACATCGACGCTTTGGACGTTGACACCCTGTGATGATAGTAACTTAACAGCGTTGCCTGGGGTTAATCTATTGGTGACTTTATGTTTAGGCCCGTAAATGCCATACTCTTCACCACGGATTTTGGCATATTTTTCATCTACTCTCGTAACTTCTTCACCGCCAATTTCAGCCGTATCTCCAGGTTTCATATTCTGTAGCTGTTGGAAGATCTCCTGTGTGTCTCCTTTGGCACGATCTGGTGTGGAGATAGCTTGCCCTAATCCCGTTGACGCACCTCTGATTGCGATTTCCGAGTCGTCAATTTCACCGGAGAATTGTTGGAGTTGGCTTCTGGCTGCGTCGACTTGTTCCTCGTTTTCTGCTTCGATGGCGTCGGCATACTGATTTACCAGCATGAAGTACTTGGGGGAGTGTAATCCGAATGGGTTTTGTGGGTGTTTGTCATAATGGCGTTCTTGTTGGTACTTCCCTTGTACTATGTTGGCGGCTTCTCGGACCTCTTTTGGGTCCGGATTTTTCATAGCCAGGATGCCTGGAACACCTATTGCTGTATGCTCAGTCCATCCTTCGGGGTCAACACCTTCTGGGCGTCGTTTTCTGAATTGGCCTTCTGGGTTGGTGAAGAATTGACTCCTTTCACTACCAGCCATTTTGCCACTAGTACTGCCGCCGGTGCCGTGTGCCATGGCACTTTCGATTGTTCGGACAGCGTATGAGATGAATGGAGATCGCGATTCATCGTAGCCTGGCTGCATCATTTGGGCTAGGGGAATGAAGCCATTGCTATATAGATCTTCGATGAAACTGTTATCATCTCCTTTGCCAGCCCATCCAGCAACTCTGACGGCTGTTCTGTACAGTGGTGAGCCACCCTTGTTCCCGTAGCCGGGGCTTCGTGGGTTGTTTTTGGCCTTGAAGAGTAGATCTGGATCCCCCGCCATCGCATATACGATTTCTTCTGGAGTCCATTGTGGTGATGGGCCGCCTGCGGACCAGCCTGGCACTGGCTCACTTGGGCTGGCCCATTCGGTGGTGTTCCAGACAGGATTATCTGTCAGTGGTCCAATGGTGTGGAATAATGCATCTTCAGCCCATTGCCGATCGTAATCAGGACTATTGGGGTCTTTCCAAGAATCACTATGATTCTCATTTTCTCTGAGAGTAGTGAATCGGCGATTGAGTTTGGCAAGTATTGTAGACATAGTTTCCCTCGTCGTCAGATAGATCTACTCGTATCTTTGAACAATCCTATGAAAATGCACGAAGTTGTTTTGGATCATATCACCAACCATGGAATCCTTCATCAAGGGCCTTGGTAGGAAGTATCCGGCGATCAGCTTCAAAGATACTATTATTACTATTGGATATGGCGGCAGTGTCTGTTTTGATTTTTCTGACCCAAGATTTTTCGATCAGCTAGATGCCGTCATGACACACTTACTGATTCATGACGATCTTTCAGCATTTCTTGTATAATTTTGAGATGTGTCTTGCTGAGGTCGTTGTTGATCGGTTCTAGGATCCGGCTTTCTGAAGTGAAGTATAACTTACAGCATAACTCAGGGGTTGGCATGGATATTGGTCGATGTCCTTGGCCTGTTAATGCCTCGAGGAATGAGAATTCTTCGTCCTTATCGTTGGCTGGTGGATAATTTACCTCTTTTTGCCTGATATGGACCATTGTTCCCAACACCGCTTGTCTGTCGTTGGTGTAGTAACTTCCACGTCCTGAGATATAACTATATGCCAAACATTGTGATAATACCGTAATATGGGCATTTTGTTGTGCTAAGGTGGCGATTTGTACTTCAAGTCTATTTGGGGCGTGCCACCAGTCTATGTCGAATTGGGCAATTATTTGTCCGTTGGCTGCGGACATACCATGGGCACGTGCCATTCCTGCCGTCATCTCTGTTGGTGTGTCTAGCAGGAATACATCTTTTTCTGATTTGATGTTGAGGTCACTGGCCGCCAATTGACTTTCGGCATTATTGATGATTATGAGTTCTTTGTATGGGTATGTCTGTGCTCTGAAGCACTCGATGCATCGTAGTAAATCGGGTACTTGTTCTCGACCTGCGAGAGTGATTGCTGATACGAGTGGGTATTCTTTTTTGTTATCTGTCATGCTGGTATTTACTGCCCATGATTCCTGATATGTAGAGCATATATTGAATCAAAACTAGACTAAGTGACAAATATCAATCAACTCAAATAGGAAGATACAATGGGTGAAAATCTTTATTATGCAAAATTGAAGCCAGTCGTTGAGACAGCTTTGAAAACTTTCGAAGATGGCAGAGTCACACTTTCCGAAGTGTGGATATTCATCCTGGTCCTCGGTCAAGCCGTTGAAATAGTCGCTGAAGGGTCTGATTTGAGCGATGAAGATCTGGTGTTGATGAAAGATGCTGGGACGCAGCTTTACAATGAACATGTCCTACCGTTGGATCTACCAGGTCCGGACTGGCTTTTGGATCCGCTGCTCAGGGGCGGAATTCTTCCCGGAGCAATCGAAGCCGCTTTTCGGCTCGCCAAATCCAAACTGGCTGCCAAAGACGGCGAAGAATAAGTCAGATCAAAGCCTCACGCAGATGTCACAATATCTGCAGACCGTCTATGGGTTGGATGCCGCCGCAAAATAAGGTACTCCGCATTCAAAAATATAATACACCCAGAGGAATAAAAATGAACACCTTACGTGTTTTGGCGAACGGCGACGCTCGTGTGTTCGCTGAAGCAATCAAGCGATTCGGCTTGCAGGTAGTCGGCTTACGGAACAATGATCCGTTGGCGACTCGAGTTCAGACTGAATCGGTTTCAGCCATCGCATCCACTCTCACCGAAGACATCGATGACCCGGTTGGTCTGCCCAAAAAGACCATCCAAGCGATGCGAATAGCTGAGGAATATGGTTATATCGTCAAAGTTCTTGAAGAAATGGGCTTACCTCCGGAAGAGGAAGAAGGTGCTGTCGCTACTGCACCAGCTCCTCCAAAACCAGGCGTGAAACCGGGCGTAAAACCGGGCGTAAAACCAGGCGTAAAACCAGGCGTAAAACCAGGAATGAAACCATTTAACCCACCACGTCCTCAACAAGACCCGAATCCTAAAGCTTGTAGAAGATGACGATTTTAATGCTTACCCAGATTCCGAGCAAGACAGGATTCGTCGGAGATATGGAAACTGACGGTTAGGTAAATGCAAAAATCTATTCGACAAATCTTGAATATTATGGAAGACATGCCTATGGCGGGCACGACTTCTGTGCTAAGTGGCGGCTCTGCTGCTCAAGGTGCCCAAGAAGTCGGTATGGATATTATGCCGAGCGATTACGCACCTGATGGTTATGAGCAAGAGGAGGATTGTGAGGATTGTCCAATGGACCCCGCACTCCTTGAATTGGCTCAAGAGTTGGTCGCTATGGCTGGCGGGCCAGATAAAGCCCGCGAACTTATCGACAAAGTCCAGGACGTTCAAGAAGTCTTAGGTGTCGATGATACTTCTGCCATTGCTGGCATGGCGGAACAAATGCCGGACGACCCAGATTTACCAAATAATCGACATGATGAACTTGGTATGTCTGCGATGTACGATCCTGGCGGTGGCATGTAAGCCTACTCCTCCATCAGCTCAAAAATAAGTTGAGTATCTAGGTGGAGAAGTTATGTCCGTATTCAGCCGCAATCTTAATGCTCTCTTTGAAGATCCGCGTGGGATGAATCCCCTTGACGCGGCTCGGGAACTTAAGAATAAATTAGCTGCGGCTCGCCAAGAAGTTGATAATCTTGAAAATCAATTGAAGATTGTCACCCAACGGATGAATGGCGATCTAGCCTTGGGGATCCGCCGTCAAAACCCAGCTCTCAACGTTGGTGTAAATTCTGATGGTTGCAAGGTTGGTTATAAAACCAAGCATATGATCATTACCCCAGATGTAGAAAAGGGAGTGTGGTCAACTAAATCACCAGATGGCAGATTCTTGGGTAAATTCACAAAACAGTACTCCCCATATACTGTCCTGAATCCGGACATCGGCGATTTGATAAGTTCTGTCCTTGGCCATTTTACAGGTCACTTCAAAACTCTTGGGGAAGAAATTACCGGTAATGGTGTTATTCTGGTTGAAGGGAAGTGTTGCACACTTCTGGAACTAGCACAGTGGAGAGATAGTAACGGAGGCCCACGTCGTCCACTGAATTCCAGGCTAGCTAGGAGACACGGCAATTGCAATTAAAACATAATACACGATATCCGTCAGGAAATTTCTGTGATTTCAACCAACGATAGAATTTTGACCCTGAACCAACTTTTTGTCGTTCTTTTCGTCCGCCACCATTCGGATGATCTATGGTCAAGAACCATAAATTGGTTTCTTGGCATATTAAACATTGCCCACCATAATGTGACAAAATTTCTTGTTTTAATTTTCTATACCATCTGGTCTGATTTGTTAATGGCTTGTCGAATTTGTGTATATGGGCACATTCTCCTAGTAGATTCTTTGAACAGTTACAATTCCAGCAAAGTAATTGATACCCATTTAAACGGCATCCAGCATTTGCCAATTTCGCATAGAAACTTCGCTGCGAAAGTTTCTTTCGCTCTTGACCGCCATCATTTTGAACATGATCTATTGTTAGAAGACTAACATCAGATTCTCCACAACAACAACATTGCTTCCCATATAATTCCAAAATTAATTCGTGTCGCTTGTGATATAACTCGTTGTTTTTTGCGGAGTGTGATTCCAAGCATCCAGCGGCATGATTTGTCAACGAGAAACCACATCGATAACATAATCCTAATGATTTTTTGCGTTCCCGGTGTTTTCTTGTTCGTTCGGTTGATGTAGCCATGGTGAACCCAAAACTAATAAAAGTTTGCGAAATTGTCGCAGAATGGTGTGTTAATAAACATATTAAATTTGATTTGGTGTGTGATGAAACCGATTTACAAGGTTTCATGTTATTCAAAAGAAATCGTGACACATTATCTGAGCTTTTTGAATATCTCAAACCAATTACTGACGTCCACTTCGAGATGCGGAAAGTTCGTGGTGGGAACATTTTGGCTTTCTCACTAAAAGCCATCTCTGAAGACCAAATCGATAAAATCCTAGCGGAAGCTGGAGAGGAAGAAATAGCGATGACATTCAAAGAGCGAGTAAGCGATGCTTTCACCACACCTCCTATAATGGTCGCAGAACAAGAAGAACAAGAACCAAACTTCTTGGAAACGGCCCAAAAGATCGCTGAGTCACAACGAAAATCGGCGACTGGAGGCATGACTCGCTCCAATCAAACGACACACCAACGCCAACAGCACGGTAGTGATACCACTACCGGCGGTGTAGAACACGGAGCCTCAGCACGAACCCAAGAACGGGCTGTTGCGACACCCACCAATGACGACCAACCCTTGGAAGCACAAACAGCCAAAGGGGCCGCCAAAAGTGGAACCCACGGTGTCTCCAAAGGAAGCCCATTACGGTTCGAGAATAAAATCCGCTCAGCAATGGACTTGCCAATCCTCGCTAGACTAAGCGAATTCGATGTCTCATTAAATGAGACATTGCAAGGAATGGCAACCCCTGATAACCAACAACCCGGCGACCTTTTTAATCAATTTGCCAGAGCCCTCCAAGTCCTCGGCCAACAAATGGGTGTTGGCCCGCTGCAGGATCAGTTGAAAGAACAAGGAATTCAGTGGAAGAAGTCAGACGACGGTCTTTCCATCATTCTGTATATTCAAAATGCCCGGACTAACGCCCCACAACCAATCGCTCGTATTACTTCTGAGACCCTAGCAAATCCTCGAGATTTTGAGGATCAGTTGACCAATATGTTGGACTTCGCTAAAGGTGAAGCACCTGGAACCCTGCGTCAAAAACAGCAAGAATTGAAGGACCAAG
>Ga0208920_1000146_pt1 | contig 19529 bp, 30 predicted proteins | sample 19_taG_FD_184094 | JGI IMG/M metagenome (GOLD analysis project Ga0208920, IMG submission 184094) | Marine viral communities from the Subarctic Pacific Ocean - 19_ETSP_OMZ_AT15317 metaG (SPAdes) (version 2) | ecosystem: Environmental > Aquatic > Marine > Oceanic | place: Pacific Ocean | collected...
CTGCGTCTGCTTGGTTCAGATATGCTCCAATGGCGTGACTCTCCACGTCGCATGTATCCTCATCCCAAACAACCTCGGAGATAACCCATACTCTGGTTATCCTCATCTAGGCTCCCCCCGCCTGCCTGTACGCCTTGTCCCAAGCATCCATGAAAGGGGTCACGGTATAGTCGGCCACCATTTCTTCGGGCTGCATGTCCCAGCCATGGATAACGAAAGCCTCTCCTTGGAACTTGCCCTCATTATCGTAGAACATCAGGTTAGCATCGTCCGCTGCCTCGGTATGCTCCAATACCTCAGTGAAATCAGAGCAAAGCTCGACCTCGGCTTCGTCGCCTCCGTTCCATACTGTGATCCGGTGTCCGGCATCCAGCGCGTATTTGATCAGGTGGTTATGCGCGTTAATCACTCAAACCTCCAGTGCAAGCATGAGCTTGCGGATAGTCACGCCAAAATCCAAATCGTCGGGGTCGTACTCGTTGACCATCAACCAAGCGGCTGCGCACGAATCATCAACAATGCTGTACTTTTCTGCAGACCCTTGATAGTAGTCATACGAGTGGATTATCCACACCTTGCCAGAAGTTCTGTACAAGGTCTGAAAACAGTTGGCCTTACGGGTGGCCAGCGAAACATTGTTGCTCCCATCAAACCACTTTTCATCGTCAAACTTCTCGGCATTCTCGCTGTCAAACCATCGTCCGTTGCGGTCTATCGCTACTCTACTCATGCGCTCTCCTCCTCTTCGTCCTCGGTGAGATACGGAAGGGCCTCGTCGCTGACCTCTCCTTCGTACAGGTTAATTTGTCGGCACAAGCATCTCTCCGCCTCGCTAAGAGACAGATCACCCGCTATGGTCTCCGCCTTGCCGTCCTCTGAGTCTATGCACACTTTCCACCTTTCCATCTATTTGCCCTCTTTGGTTGATGTTTTTTTGAACGGGGGTTTCCTCATTAGGGCTGCGCGTTTCGCTAACTCTTTTAACGCTTCCTCCCCTTTGGCCTCACCTCCAATCTGTGTCAGATCACGAATCCTCTTCTCCGAAAATGGTGGCTGTGGCGTTTTCATGGTTTCTCCTCCTGTTCTACGACCTCGGCCCCACATAAGCGGGGCCTTGGTCGGTCCAGTCTCTCTACCTCGGGACGTAGCAGTTAAGACCCAGTTTCACCTCGCCTTCGGGTCCCTGCACTGTCTTGTTCCCTTGGGTACTGGCGATACTGATAGACTTCCCGCTCTTACTGATCCCGCCTCGGTGCTCAAGATCAATCGTGATCGTGAGGGTCGAGCCAGTTACTTTCGTTTCGATATTTTGCATCTTCGTTCTCCTGATTTATTGAGTTACTGCGTTGTCGTAATTGTCTACGGGGCAAAAGAAATAGTAGTCCGCTCCGTAGTCGTACCAAACTTCGACCCCATCAACGGCGTCGATGTATCTGTGATATCCAATACTCTGTTCTGTGGCCTCGCACTCGCACCACACGAAGCCTCGGGCATATTCAATCGCCTCGGCCTCGGTCTCCCCAGATTGGAGAATAGCGTCATAGACTCTGAACACTGTCATGGCCTAATCCCTCCACTCTTTGCAGGGTCGAGAAGACAAGTAATACTCTGCGAACCTGTCCGCAAAAGCATACTCGCGCAGAGCCTCGGCGGCCTCTTTGCGAGTCTTATGCTCACTGACTGTCTCAAGATATCCGTTCCCGCGTCGTTGTATGTACGTCATAGATCAGTCCTCACACTGATTGAAGTCGGGGAGGTGAGATACCTTGATATCCCAACCATCGTCGCCAGCTCTCACTGGGTCCACATCAAGGGGAAGAATCCGCACAACCTCCGCCCACAGATCACTATGCCGGTCCGTGGCTATAATGGTGGTCTGTATGGCTTCGGCCAACAGATCAGCCTCAGCCCTATTCATAGATACACCTCAAAATCACTGGCCTTAATCCAAGTGCTTCGATCTGTAACGTCTACCAGCTTGCGGACGTGCTGGCTCCCTGATTTGGCATACTGGTTGGTAAGGTTAAACATGAGGTATTCACACATTCTGAAAGACTCGCCATACACCTCACTAACCCAGCGTTCTGGCGGCAGGATACATAGCGCATCCATATACTCTACCTCGGTAATTGACACTGGTCGCATGTCGGTCGGTGACAGGGTGTATTCACGGTCCACTCGGGACCTGTTGAGATCAGTCGAGGGTGTGCCAAAAGCGTCTAATTGTTCACCTCCAGCTATTGCGCTGTCCTCGGTAACTGGCCGGTCTGTCGAACCCACTAATGCCCTACAACCCATAGCAACCCTGAGTCCCACTATCTCACTCGGTTTATACTGTCTCATTTTCTTTCACTCCTTGTTGTGGAAAAAGGTGGGGATTGCGTCTTATCGCTCGCGCTCCCCACATTTCCGAGGCTGCTAGTGGGTAAAGTCTAGCTCATCCAAGTCGCGGTACGCTTTACCCGGGTATTCAGGCTGCTTGACGGCAAGCGATGCCTGATTGGCTATGTTGTCCTCTGCGGCCTCGTCGCCCAGATTGGCAATGACGGCTAAGATCACGCGGCCTATGAGCTCGCCGTTGCCATCGGCGGCTGTATGCTCTGCATATTCGCGGAGGAGGAGTATCAAAAGCTCTTGCATTTCGGTCTTCATGGTCGGTCCTTTTTGAGTGTTTTGGGTCGTACATTCACACAATACTCCTATTGGCGTAATAATCAAGGGTTATTTGGGGTTGCGGCCAACGGTAGAATGCGGTCTGGGTTAAAGAATTGTCGAGGTTATATAATTCCACCTATATATAGTCATTGGCGTAATAATGGTGTAAGATGCAATCTCACTCATAAAGAAGGGCAGCAAGATGGGCAACGAAGCTAACACCAAACAGACAGAGACATTCGCTACTCTGCAAACTCTCTCGGATTACCTCGTCAATCTGGACAACAAGGATATCGTGTTCGCCTCAAGGGCCAACTGTATCCGCCTCACCCTGATCAATGAGGTCCTCACTGATGGATCTGTGGTTGCCAACGCGGAGATCTACTCATGAGCGGCGCGATCAGCGATAACGTACTGGCGCGGATACAGGCATGGGCTGAATCCAAAGGATACTAATAAACCAATCAATGCTACATGGCCCCGCTGGGGCCTTTGGCGGTAGTGACACCAAACTCACAAAGAATGGAGAACGAAAAATGAACTGGAAAAACCTCCTTAACGTAGTCGCTCTGCTTGAGGCCGCCGCACTGGGCGCTCTAGCAGATCACTACCTTTACGTCGGGCATGGACTGCACCCGCTGATCGTTGGCCTCGGCCTTGCTCTGCTCTCCCTCATCGTCCTGGCTCTTGCAAACGAAGAAGCATGGGTGACGGAATGAGCGGCGGCGGATGTCAGGCACTGCTGATTGGCATATCTCTCCTTGGTTGGCTGCTCGTTCTTGTTAGCACCGACGGCGGCGGGAGCGCGGGCGCGACCAGCAACCCGCGCAACCTGCCCTGCCCCACATGCGGACGGGCCAATCGGTTGAAGGAAGCTGACCTCTATAACGGCCGCCCCTTTCAGTGTGACGAATGCGCCGATCAGGCCGGAGGAGGCTGCTAGAGGAGAGGGGGAGGCCGGTGATGACGACAGATCCGGCCAGCAGCCCCAAAGAAACGAAATGGGACCCAAACAAAAGGGCCATGTGAGGAAAAGGGGACGGGGGGTGCAATCGCTTTCTCGCTTGGTTCCTTGTCTTTATTATTTATCAGTCAGACACACTCGCGCTCCGAAATTTCGACCCTATCCCTTGCGTCGATTCCTTAACGGAGTATTGTTAGGGGTGCGTGAAAATTTTGGAAAATTTTTTATGGAGGCCAAAGGTATGGGTATTGTGGAGTTGGTTAAGGAGAAGTCTGAGAAGGTAGTTCGAGAGGGTCATAAGTCTGGTTGTGCGAGTAATGAGCCAGGTTGGTACTGTGACTGTGGAGGGGTGAAGCATGGAGATTAACTGGGATTTGCCTGTGAAGTATGCTGATGAGTTTCGGCCTTGTGATCTGTGTGGTGAGCCTTATTGTGATGAGTGTGACGAGCATTATTCTGAGTGTGGTCATCCTGGGCCTCATAGTGAGCGGGAGGAAGATGGAGCCTAATGTTATGGTGGTGATGTTTATGCGCTGGGAATGCATGGAATGATTGATTACTCCAATCCTGACTATACGGATATCTTCATAGCCAGGGCGGAGAAGTTGGCGGCCTTGACTGCTGATAACAAGTTGCTTGCAGCCCATGTTCTACATTATCGGGAGAACCCTTGGGATTTTATCATTGACTGGGGATTCACGTTTGATCCGCGGATGGTTGAGTTGGGCAAGTTGCCGAACATCCCGTTTATTCTTTTCCCGCGTCAGGTTGAGTTCTTGAAGTGGTTGCAGGACCGGTGGCTGGAGAGAGAGCGTGGCCTGGTTGAGAAGTCTCGGGACATGGGCATTACCTGGTTGTGCGTGGCTTTTTGCGTGAGCATGTGGCTGTTTCGGGATGGTTTCTCTGCGGGATTCGGATCCAGGAAGGAGATGCTCGTTGACAAGATGGGCGATCCGGACTGTATTTTCGAGAAGATCCGGCATTTTGTCCGCCATGTCCCCGAGATCTTTATGCCGGTGGGCTATGAGGAGCGGATACATTCTGGCAAGTTAAAGCTGATCAACCCCGATAACGGGGCATCGATAACGGGGGAGGCCGGCGATGATATTGGACGTGGTGGGCGGAAGAGCATTTACCTGGTTGATGAGGCGGCATTTATTGAGCACCAGCAGTCGGTGGATAACGCTTTATCTAATACAACTAACTGCCAGATTGATATCTCTACATACAACGGCAACGGCAACATCTTCTATCAGAAGTCGATGCGGTTTCACGGGACGCACCGCAAATTCATCTTTGACTGGCATGATGATCCGCGTAAGAGCGAGGTCTGGTATGCGAAACAGCTTGAGGAGAAAGATCCCGTTACTGTTGCACAGGAGATCGACAGGGACCCAGACGCATCGGCCGAGAATGTTTTTATCCCTGCGCAATGGGTTCGGGCTGCCGTGGACTTACACAAGGTTATCAAGGTCCCGCCGTCAGGTGTCAGAGCAACCGCTTTCGACCCCGCGGATGTTGGGGATGCTAAAGCAACAGCATCACGACATGGATACATCGTCACGCAGGCAAAGCAGAAAAAGGACGGTGACATTACAGATGCCGTCCCATGGGCCTATGAGGTGGCTTTTGATCAGCGATCCGATGTGTTGGTCTATGACGCAGATGGGATGGGCGCCCCGACGATGAAGCTGGCCTTTAAGACTTACTCGGCCGGTAGGACGCAGATCCTGCCGTTCTACGGGTCTGGCTCGGTACGCGAGAAGAAGATGAAGTATGGCGAGAAGGCTGGACTGAGTTACCTGGAGAAGGACCGGACCCTGCGTTCCAATGAAGATACGTTCCAGAACTTCCGCGCCCAGGCCGCGACCTTACTCCGTGATCGGTTCTATAACTCGTTCAAGGTACGTCAGCAGGTTGAGAAGGGCGGCGTGGCCCTGCAGGTTGATGTTGATGAGCTGATCTCGATTGATTCTGAGTGTGAGAATTTCCACGAATTACGAGCGGAACTGTCCAGGCCGCAGCGCGAGTGGACACCATCCGGCAAGATCAAGGTTGAGTCCAAGATCCACATGCGCGGACGTGGGGTACAGTCGCCCAACCTGTTTGACTGCTTGATGATGTTATTTTCCATGCAGGCTTCCCAGATGGAGGCGCCAACGGTTCGGGTCAAGGGATTTGCGGTCCGAGATCGTGGATTAGGCTGGTAAAATGTGGAATAAAGTGGAATCCACTTAGTTTTCACATTACAATGCGCTCAAGCCTACCTTGAGGGCCTGATGATGGAAACTGTGAAGATTAAATACGCATATAAAACTTACGACGCAGTACCGATAGACGGTGGCTTTCTGTTGCCTGGTGTTGGTATGATACGAGTCCAAGGCGGAAGGGTTCCTCCACGACCCTTTGAGGCGTACCGAAACGTCCGTCGATATCGGAAAGAGAGAGCGGCTTTATAGTCGCTCTTTTTTTGTCTGCTCGTATCGTCTACAATCTACGGTAACTAAGGGGGGATACCTTTCATACGGAAGGAAGTTATCTATGAAAGCGATAAAAGCGCGGAAGGTCGAGAGCGTCATACAGATAAGTGACGCGATAACCCGACCGGCCAATACCACCCAGTACGCAGCAGGAGATGCACTCTCCGAAGTAACCACCAACGATTTCTTTACTCTGACCAGCGGCAATGAGATTGCCACCAGGCGCGGAGTGATTGTCGGGGCCTCGTTGTTTACCACAGCGTATTCAGCCACCCCCCCGTCGATAGACATCCTGTTGTTTAACAACCCATCCGATCTGCCCACGGAGACCGCGGACAATGCAACTGTAGCGATTACGGATGCAGAGATGCTGTTCTGTGTAGCCAGGTTACAGTTTCTGACGGGAAACTGGACTCGGGGCGGGACTAATATGTTCCAGGATCTGGAGCTTAACCGGCACATCCGGATCCCGAATGTTGATGGGGCCTTTTCATTGTATGGACAGGCAGTCCTGCAGAACACATACACTCCCGCTTCTGGAGAAGTCTTTACCCTGTCTCTGACTGTCAGGTTAGACTAATGCCTCCCATACCAAAGTACGAAAAGGCAGAGAATGGAAATGTTCACTGGGCGCGACTCTATGTTCTTGGAGTCACATCCTGGGGTCTGTTTCTTTACTCGGGGGCGCAGTTATTCGGGGAGTGATGGATGGACTATACGGAACAGATGGAATGGTTCACGTTTGCCCTGGGCGCAATAGGATTCGGCGGCTTTGTCATTATCCTGCGCGATCTGGCAAAAGCTGCCCCAAAGGCGTTGGTGCTATTGAGTCAGCAGATCTCCGATATGAATGCGGAGTTATCTGCCCAGGAAGCCGAAAAGGCTAAGATGCTGCGGGAGCTTATTAAGGAGGTCGGGATGACGAAAGGGGCAATGCGGGATGCGCTGCAGGGCCTGGCGGAACTGAAGCATCAGCACGAACACGCGGACAACTTTAATTTCGGGACATCCAGGACGAACAAGTTGCTGGAGTCTTTAACGGAAAAGGTGATCAGACTGGACGCTAAGATAAGCGTTCTTGATCGATGCCCCGTTATCAGGGTTAATCAGCTTTAACTTGGTTAGGAGGGATTATGGCTGAAACAGCCTATGAAGATTATGACGAAGAAGGTGTCCCCAGTGAGCAGGATGAGCTTGATCGTCTTGGTCTGCTGATTGCCGGTGATCGGTCCATTGCTATTGAGGGCCGATCGAATATCGGCATCGATGAGGAGTGGGACGAGGACGAGGAATACTACGAGGGCATTGATGACGCTAACCGGCAGGAGATGAAAGCCAGGACCGGCAAGCCATTAGGTCAGCAGGAACCCAGTGACGAGGACGGGGATCGCGGATCGACTGTCTTTATGAACATTACCAGGCCCTATGTCGACTCTTCTTCTGCCCGAGTGGGCGATATGCTGCTACCAACTGATGATCGGAACTGGGCGCTTGAGCCGACGCCGCTACCCGAATACATTGATATCGCGGAAGGCAAACTTTCAAAAGAGATTGAGGACGCGATCAAGGAAGCCTATGGGCCCAATGACCCGCGTGGCGCCTTTGAGAAGATGAAGGAGGTCATGGTCGAGGTCGAGAGCTCCCTGGCCCGTGCCAAGGATGCCGCGAAGAGAGCGACCCAGAAGATCTGGGACTGGCATATCGAGAGCAAGTATCACTATCACAATCGACGGGTTATTGAGGACGCGGCCAAGGTTGGCACTGGTATTCTCAAGGGTCCTATTCCGGAAGAAGCGGAGAAGCTGGGCTGGTTTGAGGGCAAGCTGGTGCGCCGGAAGTCGATCAAGCCTGTGTCCAGGCGCGTTAATTACCGGAACTTCTATCCAGATCCGGCCTGTGGTGAGTCTATCCATGATGGGGATTTTACTTTTGAGCGTGATGACATTACCCGCAGGGGACTGCGCAAGCTGATTGGGGCGCCAGGTTACATCGAGGACCAGATCCGCAAGTGTATTGCGGAAGGCCCGATGGAGGCGACCAAGGAATTTAAGGTGGAGGGAACGCATCCTGGTTTACGGGCTGCATCCGATCCGCGCAAGAATATGTTTGAGATCTGGTATATGTACGGATCCATTCGTAAGGAAGATCTGAACAACATTGAGTTACTGTCCGGCAAGCAAGAATTTACCCATACAGATGATGAGCACGTTGATGTGCTGGTCACTATGGTTAATAACAGGGTCCTTAAAGCGGCCCTGACGCACCTGGAGGACGATTCTTTCCCTTATGACTTAATGGTATGGCAGCGACGAGTAGGAGTCCCATGGGGCATTGGTGTAGCCAGGCAGGTACGTCCGGCCCAGAGAGTGATTGTCGGCGCTATCCGACACATGATGGACAATGCCGGTATTGCCGGTGGCCCCATGTTATTTATGAACAACTACCTGATCCAGCCAGCCGAGGGCGTGGCAGAGATCAAACCCTGGAAAGTCTATGTTGCGGGTCCTGGTTATGAGCCTGGCATGGATGTTCGGGAGGCTGTGCAGTTTATTGAGGCGCCAATGATGCAGCCCGAACTGGAGGCGATTGTTAATCTCGGCCTCAAATTTGCAGAAGATATTACCGGTCTCCCCCTCATTATGCAGGGCCAGACCAACCAGAGAACGCCGCAGACTGTTGGCGGGATGCAGATGCAGAATAACAACTCATCTACCGTCCTGCGCCGAATCGTGCGCAATTACGATGACATGGTGACAGAACCACATTTAGGCCGGTACTACAGTTACCTGCTGATCTACGGTGAGGACCCGAGCGAGAAAGGAGATTTCTCTGTTCACGCCATTGGTTCTTCCTCACTGGTTGAGCGGGATATCCAGGCACAGGGCATGATGGATCTGTTCGATCGCAGCCTGAATCCGCTATTTGGCATCGATCCCAAGAAACTGATGGAAGAGATGTACAAGGCCGCTAAACTCGATATCAGGCGCGTCCAGTACGACGACGAGGAATGGGAGCAGATTGTTGGGCAGATGTCGCAACCCGAGCCAGATCCGAAAGAGGCTATCGCGCAGCTTAAAGCACAGACCGAGCAGCAGATCCTTGCCGCAGAGCAAGCCTGGCAGACAGGAGAGAATGATAAGGACCGCGCATTGAAGATGGGCCTGGATGAGATGAGCAAAGAGTTTGACATCTATCTGGAGGAGATGAGCCAGGAAGGCCAGTCCATGCGCTCTGCAGAGAAGTTAAAAGCCAGCCTGGCGGAGACCATGCAGAAACTGCGTGTGCAGATGTCCGTTACCAGGGAGCATGAGAACACAGAGATTCTCAAGTCAGAGGCCGAGCCACCAGGCAGAGCAGAGAATGGCAAGGGATTCACGCAATGAAAGAGGGTGGAACGCCACCAAAGCGGGAGAACCGCACGTTAGAAGATATGCAGGCCGAGCTACAGGACTGTCTGGACGATGCGGACAAGGAAATACCTGTTGACCTCCTGTCCCCCTTCCAGCGTGAGTTGAACTATCGGAAGAAGATAGAACCCACATTGGTATTTGAAAATGGGCAGCGCACTGTAATACCGCAAGAGGATCAAAAAGGCTTTGATCCGCTGGATAAATTACTCCAGGATTGCATTGCAAAGCTAAACAGTTGAACGGTTTGCTGCCTTTTGCGGGGCGCAAAACGCGGAACGGGCCTGGGATAAACCCCTCTTTCTTAGACTCGTTTCGCACCTATGTAAGGAGGGGTTATGTGGTATTGCCAGGCATGTGATAATAAAATACACATGGAACAAAGCATTGTAGCGGTACAGGGGTACACTACTTGTGGTAAGAAGAAGTGTCAGCAGTGGGCTAATAAGCAAGTGGCCGGCCTGCAGGAGGCGAAGGTTGAGAAAAAAGCGCCAACGGCGGACCTTGTTCCAGCGATGGTGGTCGTCTTTCGTTCAAAAACGCCGCACGTCCAGGATTCCTGGGAAGTTGTCCTACCGGAAGAGCACCCATCTTTTCTATTAAATCCCAATGTCCTTGCGCACATGCTGGATTCTGGCGATGTTGCCCAGGATTCGGACGTGCCTGGCTGGCATTTCAGGGTCCTGCATCGTGATGTCGTTGAGGCCGCGATGAAAGAGGCCCGAGCGTGACTGCCAAGATCTATAACATCGAAAACTACACCAGGGAAGTCCTGCCGGCCCCAGGCTCTATCACTGATCTGGAGACAATCCAGCATCTGATGAACGACTGGTACATCTGGAGGGAAGAGACCTACCACTATATGCCTATCACATACACTGCCACTCTCGCTAACTGGGTGGATATGTACAACCATCTGGAGGCCAGTGGTGTTGGGACACCCGAGAAATATATGTTCCCCTCACCGGCCCAGGATCTGCTCACATGAACGGACCACTACTGCAAGAGTTTGAACTTAACGCGCCAGGCATTGAAAAGATCCTAGCCTATTTCGATGGACGGGCAGACTTCCTGATGACAAAGCTGGTGAATCCAGAGATGAGCCATGACGAGACACAGGTGATTAGGGGGCAGGTAAAAGAGATCCGGCAATTCATGCTGGCAATCCGTCCGCCCACTAATCCAGGAACAGTTGATAGAATTGACGCAATGTCCGGAAACTTACACCAACAGAGGGGAATGAACGATGTCTGAGCAGGCACTAGAGGAAGAAAAGAAAGTAGAACCCACGGAAGAGGAGGTCCAGGCTAATGCCGAGGCTGCCTTTGATGATGGGTACGGGGAGGGGGAGATGGAGGTCCCTAATGATACTTACGATGAGGATGGCGAGATAGAGCCGGAGCCGGAGCCGGAACCGGAACCGGAACCGGAACCCGAGCCGGAAGATCCTCTGGCCGCAGTGCCGCAGGCGCTCCTGGATCGGATGAATGAGATCGAGGGCATAGCCAAGTCGGCATCAGGACGGGCAAACAAACTCAGACTGCAGGACGAGAACGCTAATCCGGCCGATACGGCCAAGCCCAAGGCCATGCGTAAGCCTTCCAAGGAACTCATGCGCTCTGCGTTGACGGACGCGGAGGCGAACAAGGTTCTGGAACGTGACTGGCCTGATCAACATGCAGCCCTAACAGAGATTGCTGACGTTGTGGGTGACATTATTGATGAGAATACCCACCAGACTATGACGAACATGAACCAGGTCATGGACCAGCGTGAGGCAGAACAGGAGATCCGCATTGAATTGAATCGTGCGCACCCTGCCTGGAGGGAGACCGCCTCCTCTGATAAGTTCAAGGACTGGGTATTTGAGGGAGGTCCAACCTTTGATGAACGATCTGCTTATCAACAACTGGTCAACACAGGCAGTATCCGGAAAGAAGAATATTACACCAATTTGCTTGCAAAATATCCGCAATGGGCGGAAACTAAGGGAACTTTATACGGTACTAACTCCGCAGAAGCATCCATATCCATACTGGATAAGTTTGAAGAAGCCGAGAATCCACCGGATAATGAGGAAGATGGTAATGAAGTAACCAGCAGACAACAGCGTTTGGAAGAGAACATTTCACCCACGAAGGGGAAAGGTCGTTCCTCCGCGAAGAGTAATGCTGGAGAGGCTGAGAAAGCCTTTGACGAAGGATTTTATGGGGACTCATATTAGAGTCCATTCTGGCGCGTAAGGCCCCAGGAGATCGACCGCCAATCGGCCCAGGCCCTTTGATGGAAAAACTGGAATCGCTTATTTATAGGCGATGTTTTGTATTTCATCGAATAACTGGAGTCACCGATGGGAATAGTCTCTTATGATACGAATACCCCGCGTATCGCAAAAACAAAGGGGGAGATACTGAAACATGCTGTACCTCGCATGGTTCTCGGTATTACCGGACGACAACACAGGATTGGCAAGAATATGTCGGATACAGTTGTATTCAGACGTTGGCTGCCGTTTGGTGGTGCTACAACCAATAGCACAACAATCAATGCCTGGGTAGTTGACCCCAACACGCACCTTACCTCTGATGGTGTTACGCCTGTGGCGGACACTCTCACTCCACAAGACATTACTGTGACTCTGAATCAGTACAGTTGTCTCTATGCTTACACAGATAAGACTGCCGATCTGTACGAGGACGATGTGCCTACGCCTATGAAGAAGCAGGCAGGCCAGCGCATGGGTCTTGTGAAAGAAAAGATCATCTATGGTGTTCTCAAGGCTTGTACTAACGTGTTCTACGCGGGTGGTACATCCAGAGCGACAGTTGACGAGACTGTTTCCCTGGCGAAGCTGAGAAAGATCACCCGAGCGCTGGAAGGCAATCGTGCTGATCAGATCACTGAGGTCCTTCAGGCTTCTAATAAGTACAACACTGCACCGGTTGAGTCCGGCTATCTTGTGTTCTGCGACACTGACATGGCGCATGACATCAGAGAGCTTGAGGGTTTCATCAAGTGTGCTGAGTACGGCGAGATGAAGAAGGCGCATCCAAGGGAGCTAGGCTCCTGCGATGAGTATCGATTCATCACATCTCCCGAGTTAGGACCTGTCCTGGCTGGTGGAGCATCTGTAGGTACTACCGGTCTTGTATCGGCTGGTTCTGCTAATGTCGATGTGTACTTTATGATCGTCGTCGCAGAGGACGCATGGGGCGATGTAGCTCTACGCGGATTGGACGGGTTTAGCTTGACCCACCTACCTCACAGCAAAAAAGACAAGCAGGACCCACTCGGCCAACGCGGCTATATTGGCGGGAAATTCTGGTGTGCTCCTTTCGTTCAGAACGATGGATGGATGGCAGTGCTTGAAACTGGAGCAACGGCCCTGTCATAAGGCCCAACGCATAATAGAGGAGATTCATTAATGCGAAACCCTAACGAAAGTCCAGCCACTCTTGGCACTGTAAGCGTCACGTTGTCTGCGGGTACGACCAGCACCTACACGACAGATGTCGCTACTGCTGGCATTATTAACGGTAAGTTCATCACTGCGCTTGCTGCTCAGACCAACACTGCTACGCCTACAACCGATGCCAGGACTGGATCCGCGTTTGTGGCGCAGGGTGGTGGTGCTGATACAGGCCGCAGTGTTGGTACGATCTGTGTTTACGTCTTCGGTACTACCTTAGCTGGTGCTGTTGCTGTAACGCAGGGAAGCATCGAGAACCTGGCGGACACAGCGGATAACGTCCTTGTGCGTCCAGACTTTCCCAGCTTGCCGGACGACTTCTGTCCGTTCTCTTATGTCATCCTGACGGCCGGTAACGGTGCGTCTGCCTGGACCTTCGGTTCAAGCAACTGGGCAGCAACTGACGTGACGGATGTGTATGTGAACATTGGGCAACTGCCTGATCGACCACAAGCGTCTTAAATTCATCAACGCCCTGGCTTAGTTAGCAGGGCCGATTCCCTTTGGAGGGGACACTATGAAAACTACGCAAAGCGTCCGACGATCGTTTATATCGGAACTGATGCAACTTGGCCCTAATGCCAAGATGAAGCAGAAATGGGTTGACGGCTCAGTGAGTAATATCGGATCCGACAAGATGTACGCTGGCGACGGCATTACAGACGGTACGGGAACGATCTACCGATCTTCTATCACAGAAGAGGGCGGGATCATCAAGACGACCATCTTGATTGACCTGACTGGCTGTTCATCTGCAACTTCTGACCTGGATATCATTGGTATCGGGACGGAAGATGCGAACCTGGGACAGATCACTGCTGCCAAGAACGGCACTATTCTGGCCGGCTCAATGAAGTGTCTTGAACTACCATCCAGCCTTACAGATATAGATCTCTATTCTGCGACGGTTGGCACTGGTGCGTTTGAGGACGGCATTGCTGCCTTGACAGAGACTGCACTGTTGACGAAAGGCGGAGCATGGGCTGCGATGGCGGAGGATGATTTGACTGCCTTGCCTGCGGCTGACGAGTTCCTGTACCTGGTTAATGGGGCTGCGGATACGGCTGACGTATTCACTGCTGGTAAATTCCTGCTTGAGCTATGGGGATATCGGTAAGACTTACTAATGGGGGAGCAATCCCCCTACTAATTCATTGAGGGGAAAGATATGGAAGACGGTGAAAACCTGAACGAAGAGAAAGCTAAACCTTTGTCGATGAAGTCGCTGGCGGCCGATGCGGAAGCGCGGAATGCAGAGACTGACAAGAAGTTCGATGCACTGGAGACCAAGCTAGACGATGGCATCCAGGGCATTATGGACTCGATCAATGCAATGAACCGACCCGCAAGTATTACCAAAGACGGTGTATTGTCGACTGACAAGGATTACGACGAGAATCTGCATGACATCAAGTTCCAGGATGTACGTCCGGAAGATGATGCCCAGTTGGTTCCGAGCAGGATGACATCTATTCATTCTGCTGAGTTCACGGAAAAAGCCGAGCAGATGAAGTTCGATAACGAGCAGATAGAAGTCATGGTCATGCGATCGCAGGCCACCTATCCGGACCATACGTTCACATTGAGCGTTAATGGTAACAGCTTGATCATTGCCAGGGGTGTCCGTCAGTGGATCCCTCGTTGCTATGCGGAGGTTATGGCTAGAGCCAAGACTTCGACGTATGGTAATATAGAGATACGCAACTCGCAGAACGAACTGGAAGTTGAGAACCCAGAGTCCAGGGCGGCCCGATATCCCTTTCAAGTGATGACGGACAAGAGCCCGAAAGCTGGACAATGGTTAGAGAGGGTAATGAACGACGCGGCGTGATGTATGACAGACTTTCTAACGCTATGCCAGGACACCGCTCGAGAGTGTGGGATCACTGGCGGTGGTCCTACAGCGGTCACCAGCCAAACAGGTGAATATCTCAGGATAGTAAGCTGGGTTATTGATGCCTGGAAAGAGATCCAGCAGGACATGGACTGGCGGTGGATGCGCAAGAAGTTCACTATGCCGACCGTGGATGGTACAGGTGAATATGCCTATACCGCCTGTACGGACGTTGATCTCACGACTGCGATTGATCGATTCAAGCGGTGGCATCTTGATGATCGCCGCAATCCACCTATTATCTACCTGACATCTGCCGGTGTTTCCGGACAGACGATCCTGACCTGGGCGCCATGGGATGATTTTGAGTACCTGTACCTGTTTGGGTCCAGGCAGAGTCAGACCAGCAGGCCGATCCATATCACGGTAGATCCGGAAGATAAGATTCGCCTTGGGCCAACGCCCGATGACATCTATACGCTTACCGGAACCTACTACAAATCAGGACAGACACTTGCTGCAGATGATGACGTGCCGGAGATGCCGACCCAGTATCACCGGTTGATCATGTACAAGGCGATGGAATACTACGCAGACTATGAGGCGGCTGACAATGTAGAGCGTCGATCGATCAAAGGTACAGCGCAGGTATTGCCCAACCTGATCCGCAACCAGGGTCCCAAAGTCCGTATTGGGAGTTCACTTGCATAATGGTAGTCCGAGCCAGAGTAGGCAGGCGAGGGGCGAATGTCAGGGCTGCACGGCAGCGATTGCCGTCTATGCCCAAGGTCAAGCAGTCCTATCTTGATTTCCAGGAAGGTCTTGATCAACTAACTCCGCTTTGGAAGGTCCATCCAGGCGCGGTACGCGATTCCAGCAACTTTGAGATATCCGTATCGAGCGGGTATGAAGACATTACCGGTTATGAGCGATTCAGTGGGCAGACGAAACCCTCTGCTGCGACTTATGTCATCCTCAATGTAACGATATCAGGCTCATTCTCTGACGGAGATACTGTTACTGGCGCCACTACTGCGGCCACAGGCGTTATCGTTGTAGGTGGCGTCGTTACTGGCGGATCTCAAGACTACCTGGTTATGACTAAATTGACCGGTGTCTTTTCCAGCTCCTCTGAAAACCTGGAGGTTAGTGCGTCTGTAGAGGGTGTTGCCTCTGCCGTTGGCGCGATAGAGGGGGCGGCCAATGACAAACTACATGCGGAATACCTGGCGCTTGCTTCTGATGCCTACCGGTCTGATATAGGGGCGATCCCTGGATCTGGCCCTGTACGCGGGATCATGCACCTTGGGACCCCTGCTGTTAAGTATGGGATACGGGATGAGACTGCCTGGGGAACGGTCAATCTGGACTCCGGTGCGTCTGGATCTGTTGACGGGATCACGGTCAACTCGGTAGAGATTATGAGTGGGGCGGTGTCATTTGATACCAGCCTGACCACGACTGCGGCTGCCGTAGTCACGAACATCAACGCAAACACATCCTCTCCCAACTATACCGCGACCTCTGTAGGCCCTTTGATCAAGATCAGGGCGCTTGTGGCAAACACCTTCACGGTCACCAGTTCTGTTACCACGATCGGCACGACTGACGTGAACATGAGCGGCCATGAAGTAAATGCCGAGATGTACAAAAGCACGACATCCGGCTGGACCTTCGTGCCATTAGGGTTTGAGCTGACCTTTACGTCCGGCGGAACCACAGAGATCTCTGAGGGAGATACAATCACAGGCGCCACCAGCGCGGCAACGGCGGTAGTTACCAGGGTAATGCTGGAGTCAGGCACATGGGCCGCAGGATCGGCTGCAGGACGGATCATATTTGCCGTACAGTCTGGGACATTTCAGAGCGAGAATCTTGATGTTGGGGCCTCTGCGAACCTGGCGACGATAGCGGCGGACTCTTCTGCTATCACCATGCTGGGTGGTGGGCTTTTTGAGGTCGTGGTCAACAACTTTGGCGGCCTGGCCGATGATGACAGGATCTACGGCATAGACGGGAAAAACCGCGGATTTGAGTTTGATGGAACAGTCTTCTGCCCTATTGATACGGGGATGACGACTGATATCCCGACGCACGTTTCCGCCTTTGTGAATCACCTGTTCTTTTCGTATGGTGGATCGGCCCAGCACTCAGGTATTGGGTCGCCTTATGCCTGGACCCCGATTGTGGGGGCGGGAGAACTGGCTACCGGATCAACGATAACGGGATTTGTGGAGGAGCCTGGTGCGGCAAACTCACCGGCCACAGCTACAGCCCCAGCAGGTAACGCGACACTTGGTATTTACAACGCATCAAAGATCCACATGCTCCATGGTACATCCTCTGCTGACTGGAACCTGGTCAGATATCGTAAGGAGGTAGGGGCTTTTGCTGGGTCCATGCAGCAGATCCGGACGACCTTCTTCATGGGCGACCTGGGGATTACGGACCTGCAGACCTCTCAGGAGTATGGTGACTTCCAACACGCTACTTACTCGCGCAAGTTGCAGACACTGATTAACTCCAAGAAGTCCCTGGTACAGACATCCTGCATTGTGCGGGATAAGAACCAGTACCGCGTCTTTTTTACGGACGGGACGGCGATCTTCGTCACCCTGAACCGTGATGATGAGGACGGGATCATGGGCATGATGCCTATCACCTATGAGGACAATGTGGAGTGTGTTATCTCGTACATTACGTCTTCTGGTGATGAAGAGATCTTCTTTGGCTCGGATGACGGGTATGTTTATCAGATGGAGAAGGGCAACAGCTTTGATGGTGTGGCTATATCCTCCTTTTTCACCACGCATTTCGACTATCAGAAGCAACTGCGCTTTATTAAGGCGTACAAGGATGTGACGTTTGAGGCCCAGAGCGACGGATATGCCGAATTTACGCTGAGTTTTGAGCTAAACTACGGGGATTCAGGCACTGCACAGTCCACATCGTCCGTGGTGGCGGCGGAATTGACAGAATCAAGGCGCTGGGACACCGGTAACTGGGACGAGGGCAACTGGGATAGTGACTCACTCAAGCCGGCCATGCTGGAATTGGGAGGATCTGGGGAGAATTTGTCTCTTACGGTCTCAAAAGAGTCAAAATACTTCTACCCACTACTATTTTCAGGTGCGTATGTTGATTACATGGTACGCAGGAGGTTAAGGAACAATGGCTGATCTCAATAATCGGTTTGATGACAAGGTGAGCAAAGATAGGCAAGCCAGAGGCGATGGGCAAAGGATAAAGTTGTCATCGGAAGAGGTCCTGGAGATATACGCTTCAAGCGATACCATTCAGGCTCTCATGCACATATACCAAGTAGGTCACACCTGCATAACAAATATACGAAACCAACGATCGTGGGTCAATTTGACCGCGGGATTGGTTAGAGGAGGATAGGAATAATGCCCGACTGGTATGCAGCATCTGGTACGCCCTCTTCGGCGGCCACACTATCATCTTCGACAATGCGCACGGAGTTCTCGTCCATTGAGAGCGGCATAACCGACAAATTGCCGACTTATACGGGCAATGGCGGCAAGGTTATTGCGGTCAATTCGGTTGGAACTGCCCTGGAAGCGGTAACTTCGGCCCTGGCCCTGACCTCACCGGTCCTCACGACCCCACAAATCAACGATACGAGCGCCGATCACCAGTATGTGTTTGCCGTGAGTGAGCTTGCGGCCGACAGAACCGTGACTTTACCGCTATTGGCGGGAAATGATGAGTTTGTCTTCAAGGACTTTATCCAGACGCTGACCAACAAGACCTTAACCAGTCCGACGATCGGGACCTCGCCAACGGCGGCAGGGGCCACCTGGGCGGATCTGGGCGCAGTGACGACCGCAGACATCAACGGCGGGACCATTGATGGTACGGCGATTGGCGGGGGCACTCCTGCGGCTGGATCGCTAACCACGCTAACCCTGTCGGGCGCCCTAACGCAATCGGTAACTGATTCGATAACGGCGGGAACCACGCAAACACAGGCTGGCGCAACAGCATTGACAGCAGACATCAACCGAGTGACGGTTGTCGGCACAGACGGCGATGGGGTTAAGCTGCCGACAGCCGCCGCAGGGAAGCGGATCACCATTATCAATGCCGACAGCACTGAAGGGCTACAGGTATGGCCAGCCTCATCAGACACCATTAATGGTGGGTCAGGCGATGCTGTGGACAGCAACACTTTGGCTGCTGGGGAGGAACGGACATACACATCTGCTGACGGCGCAGATTGGTATGCCTTTACGTCATCACTGACCAATGTGACTCTGGCCGACACGACAGACACGACGACGTTTCTTGTTGTTGCTGGTGGTTCTACCGGCGATCAGGCATTGCTCACTGACGCATCCAACTTGACGTACAACGCCTCTACCGGCGCGTTAAGTGCCGCCACTTTTACTGGTGCTTTAACCGGAAACGTCACAGGTAACGCATCAGGGACAGCCGCAACCGTAACAGGGGCTACACAGGCAGCAATCACCACTCTCGCTAACGCGGTTACAGTGGGCGCATTGGATTCAGGTTCGATCACGAGTGGCTTCGGATCTATTGATGTAGGCAGTAGTGCTATAGATGGCGGGGTGATTACAGCCGCTACAAATTTTGCAGGCGATATCACAGGTAATGTTACTGGAAACACCTCCGGCACGGCAGCCACTGTAACGGGCGGGACGCAGGCCAGTATAACAAGTGCGGCAAATCTTGTTAC
>Ga0208920_1000147_pt1 | contig 19376 bp, 10 predicted proteins | sample 19_taG_FD_184094 | JGI IMG/M metagenome (GOLD analysis project Ga0208920, IMG submission 184094) | Marine viral communities from the Subarctic Pacific Ocean - 19_ETSP_OMZ_AT15317 metaG (SPAdes) (version 2) | ecosystem: Environmental > Aquatic > Marine > Oceanic | place: Pacific Ocean | collected...
AGATTAGAGGAATTGACCATTATGAGTGCCAAGCAAAATAGTGACATTCATTATATTAAAGATACTGTAGATGAAATCAAAAGTCTAGTAAAGGAACAAAACGGAAGAGTTAGAATATTGGAACAGCAGACCTCATATATTAAAGCTATTGGTGCTGTGGTTACCGTATTCTTTTCTGGTTTCATTGGCTGGATTTTTAACACGAGGAGTTAATATGAGTGAAGTAATCAGTTTTGTAGGAGGTAATTATCTTGTAATCTTATCATCGGTGTCAAGCATTGTTGGTGGGTTTGCAGTTTTAGCCTCTCTTACACCGAATAAAAGTGATGATAGAATAGTACAAATCATTTTAGATGTTGTAAATTTTATCGGAGCTAACTTTGGCAAAGCAAAGAATGATAAATAATAGGGTAAAAGACGATGTTAAAAAAGATAATAAGTCGTTTAGTTCGCAAACATGGCATGGTGGGAATCTTGCTTATGATTGGCGACATTGCAGTTAAGCAAACTAAGACAAAAGAAGATGATAAAATCTGGGCAAAGGTCAAAGAGTTATTAGAAAGTTTCTAGCGTGCCAAAACAAATCTGGAAAATAGATGAGTTTCATGGTGGAATTAATGATAATGCAGACCCCAGAGATATTCTAAACAATGAGTTGGCTGTCGCTGAGAATGTGGCAGTCAGCGAGTTAGGTAAATTGAGAATGTTGGGAGGAGTTGGGGATGCTCATACAGCTCCTACTGACGCAGACGTATCTGCTGGATATGGATTGTTTCAATTTAGTCATGATATGGCTGGGGCTGATGTTGTGGGAGAAGTAGCTATAGCTCCAACCGATTACTTAGCTTTATCTGATACTCTCGATACTACTGGTGGAGATTCTAGTACTTCAGTTATAGATTTAGCTGCGGATGGAGGGGCATGGTCTGACGGAGGGGCTGATAATGTAGGAGTTACATTTAGTAATGCAGTTAGCGGAAAAGCTGATATGTATTTTGTAGATGGAGCCCTTAGAGTTTCAGATGCTGGTTTTGATGCGACAGCTGCTCCAAAGTGGTATGGATATATTGGAGATAATTCTAGTGGGACTGCAGCTAATAAAGTGATGATGACTACAGCTTCTACAAGCGTTTCTCTTCCTAAAAAGTTTTATGAAAGAAATTCTAAAATTGCTAAGCCATCCAGTTCTACATATGAACCTGCCGAAACTCAACCTATACATTCTGCTTCATATACAGCAGCGGCATCTGAAATAAATGCATTAAGCCTTACTTCTGCGACTAGTGCTAGTGATGCTGTTGTTCATGGTAATATAACTGGAGCAAGCGTAGATGAGGTAACAAGAGTTATTGTTGAAATAGAAGCTGTAATGAAAGATGATTCATTAAGCATAGCTGGGTCATGGGATTATGATATTAAAGTTGAAGAAGATGATGGAGGTAACGAAATAGAGATTACTGATAATATAGGTCAAGGGCCATTAATAAATTATCATAGTTTTGAATATACTTCTAATGTTACAGTTGACCAAAATTGGAGCATTACATTAACGGTAGCCAGCATAGATACAGATAGCATTGAACGTATAAAAGTTAATTCTGTGGAATTTATTAAAGCATCTGGGAGCTATTCTGACCATACTGGTTTATCTAACTCATCACATAATTTTCATATTTCATTAAAACAACATAGTGGTTCAGTCACTGATGCTTTCGGATGGGGAGAGAAATGGGAAATAGGAATGAGTCTAATCTATGATGGTAATCAAGAAAGTCTCATTAGACAATTAGTAGATGAATCTGCAACAACAGATAAGGTTTTTGATTGGACAAGTTATAACGATAGACCTCCAGATATAGCAGTGTTTTGTCAATATGGTACAGGTTGGAACCCTAGAATAACTGGGGCTGTTGTTTATATGAAAAGAGTTTTAGATAAACAATGGTATCCACAATTAGAATTAGATTTTGTAAGAGGGAACGGGACTGCTATTTTTTCTGATAAAGAAAGACCTGTCCAGTTTGCGTCTCTTGACAGTGTTAATAGTTATATATTTCAATTTTATCAAGAAGATTTATTAGAACCTCAATTTGCTCTAACATACGAATCAAGAACTGGCATTAGCCATGAGGAAAAATCAATATCATCTCTTTGGAAAACATCTTGTGTTGCAAATAGAAGAGCTTATATAGGAAATTTAAAAACTGCCAATGAGGATGGTACGGTGGAATTTTTGCCAGATACTATGATTAGAAGTCTTCCAAATAAATTTGATATATTTCCTATATCTGAGAAGGTTGACGTAGCTATTAATGATGGAGAGGAAATAATTGCTATTGAGGAATTTAATGATAGGATATTGCAATTTAAAGAAAGAACCTTATATATTATTAACGCCTCTCAAGATACAGAATTTTTAGAAGATAAATTAGATTATAGAGGGGTAACTCATCAAGCATCGGTATTTAAAACAGAATATGGTATTGTTTGGGCTAATGTGCATGGATGTTTTTATTATGATGGAAGAAGGGTAAATGATTTATTAGAGAAAGATGGAAGACCTTTGATTAAGCAATCAACGTGGGAAAGCTTTGCGGGGACTCCATTGGTAGGATATACTCCAAAAACAAAACAAGTTATAGTTGTAAGAGATTGTAGAGCATTATTTACACTTACTGGTTCAATAAATGTAACAGGCACGAACACAGCTGTACCTGGTACTGGAACGAAATTTCTTACAGAGCTTCATATAGGAGATAGCATTGTTGTTTCTGGAGAAACGAGAACAGTGTCTTCAATTACAAATAATACTACGGCAACAGTTAGTGCTGCTTGGGGTAGCGATTTAGCTAATGACGCTTCACCAGATTGTATACCAGCAGGAGATGCATATATATATGATATGATAACAAAAAGTTGGACTAAAGCTGTTGGGGCCTTTCCAACTACTAATAAAACAAATTTTGCAATTGATTGGGCTGGGGATTTAATTTATTCAAGTCATGATGGAGATGCAACTTCTCTTTTAAAGAAGTGGACTGATACTCCAACACAAACTTTGCCTAAGGTTATTACTAAAGATATAGACTTTGGGAATCCAAGTCAAAAGAAGTCTGTTAAAAAAGTATATATATCATATAAAGGAGACGGTTCTGCGGTGACAGTTCTGTATGGGAAGGATGGAATTATACCTGCCTCTAATTTTTATAGAACTGGGGCTGATGGTTCAAGTACAAATGCGACTGATAGTGCAACCCCACTTCATTCAAGCACTGTTGGTATAGATGATTGGGTATGTGCAGAATTAAAACCAGTAGCAGGTTCCATTACTTGTAATAGTTTTAGAATAGCAATAGATGGTACAGCTGGGACTGATTTTGAAATCAATGATATATCTATAGTATATAGACCTAAGTCGGTGAAATAAAGAATTGATTAATATGAACAGATACATTAACTTTAGTAAATATAATAAGGTCTAAAATGGCACGTGTAGGTCAATACAAAGCTCTCGGTACAAAATTAGGTGGATATAAGTCTACTTTATCTAAAATTGAATCTAAGGAATATGGTAAAAAACATGCTGATTGGAAAGCTGCGGAGGAAATATCATTATATAACCAAATAGGTGGAACTGTTGCTAATGTCATCGGCATTGCGCAGGAATCAAGGCTTGCAAGAGAACAAGCAGATATGTATGCTAGAGAATTTGGGATTGACCCAGGTGACAAATTTGCTAAGAGAGTCACTAAGGAAGGCAAAGAGCAAAATCCATGGCTGAAATTGTCCGAAGAAGCACAAGATGAAGCATTTTGGGCAGATGAAAATATGAGTGATAAAGTAGTCGGGTTGCCTGAGACTCCAGATTCTCAGTCATCTTTGTTTGAAGGAGAACCAGGAGAAACTTCACCTATATCTAGACAAAACATTAGTGGTGGGATTGCTGATACTGAGACAGCATATCAAGAAAGTTTAAAAAATTTTTCCCCATCTCCACGTAAGTCGGTTCATCAATTAGAGAGTGAATCTTTAAGAAGGGGAGCTACAGAGAAGTCCGCAGATAATAAAGTTTTTGATGCGATGACTGACCCATCGAGTGCAGGGGGTATAGAAAGAATTAAAGGAGTAGGTGAAGAATTAGAGTTCGGTCATGCTGCTCAAAAAGAAGTTAAACCTGAAGCTTACCCATCTCAGACTTTTGCAGGTCAAAAAGTTCCAGAAGGTGTTGACCCAGAGTATGCAGGAATGATAGAAAAAGAACGAGGTGAAGAAACGCCATTTGGGCATGTTGTCAAACAAAGACAGAAAGAAATTAATAACCCGTCAAGTAATCCCGAAAGTAAAGTATTTGAAGCAATAAAAGGTGATGATGAAAAACCGATTCTTGGTTATGATAAAAATGAAGTGATAGATATAGCTAGTCAAAGCGTTCCCCGTGGTAGAGAATCGGAAATTCAAATGGTGTATGGAATGGAATCTAGTTATGGACAAGACCCAGGTGCCCAAGGAAATATTCTTCAAATAAAAAACGAGGGATTACTTAAAGAAGCAGGAAATATAGATTTATCTGACCCTCAAGCCGTTTCTAAGTTTTATATTAAGAAAACTGACGAGTTTACTAAAGATTTTAGTAAGTATGACGTACAAAGTGGCGATTTAGCTACGTCAAAAACAGGAAAAACTTTTGATATATTTGGGACTTTAGAATCTCAAGGTATTGATAAGGCTGGAACCAGATACCTGACTTGGCAACAAGGAAGAAAAGGAGTTGCAGATATGGCAACTGCTTTAAAAACAGGTAAAATAGGTGAGAAAACAGTTGAAAATATGTTAAATAATTTATCTGAAGACCAGAAAAAATCTATTATAGCTGCTCATGGCAAACCTCCATATGATGATACAAAATTATTAGGGTTTTCTAAAAAGAGTGGTACTAAGAATTTTATTCAAGCTTGGCTTAAAATTCAAAATGAAAAGATGGGGAAATACTAATGGGATATGGTGGAACAATGTCTGGATTGGGGACGATGGCTGGGTTATCTGCAACCGCGGGGACTGCAGCTGCTTTAACTAACCCTCTTGGATGGGCTGCTTTAGCAGTAGGAGCCGCTACTGATATATTAGGTACTGGAGCCGAAAGAAAAGCTGGTGAAAGAAAGATGGGATACATAGGTGAACAACAATCTATGTTAGCGGGAGCAGGTCAACAAGTTACTGAATTAGCTGGTATGAAAACAGAGTTAGCTCAAGACGTATATGGTACAGACCTTAATAAGTCTATGTTTCAAACTGGTCAAGACTTATTTGGATTAAAAAGACAGGGGGAAAGCGCAGCTGCTCGTACAGGATTTGCTCATTCTGGTCAAGTGCAAGGTCAAATGCAAAGAGGGATGGAGGCTGGTGTCCAATCTTTTGGATTTCAAAGACAAGGTTTGCAAGATGTTCTTGGTCAAAAATTAATGGACATATCTGAATGGGAGGGTGGAGAGCAGGGCAGAATAAAATCCGAACAAGCAAGATTGAAATATGAAATGAAAGAAGCAGTAGCTCAAAAAAATAAGAAATTTCTGGGGATATTCTAATGGCAAATGGATTAAGTGATATATTAAGTGTATACAGGCAGGGATTGGCATCTGAAAGGCAATCCAGACAGGCTGAAATGCAGTTTGCTTTACAAGCTATGCAATTTGAATCTGCTCAAAGGTTTAGAGAAGAAGGTAGGCAAAGAGAAGATATAATGGGAGTCTTAGATTACACCAAGAAATCAGCTGAGCAAGCTAAGAGTTTAGATGCAGGTGAAATATATTCAAGGATTAGTTCTCTCGAACCAATTATATCAGCTGATGTCGACACAGAAACTATGTCGATTACAAACTCAGATAGTATTATTAAAACATTATCAAAACCATTAAATAAACGAGGTAAATATGGGTTTTCAATTGACCAAGCAACTCAAATAGTAACTATAGCAAATTTACATCAAATGGCTGGAAAGAATGCTAAACTTGTATCAACTGCTCAAAGGGCAACTGAAACATTTGCCAAGCAAGTCGCTAGGGACTATGAGCAATACCCCAATTCTGGACTTATGAAAGCCATGGAAAAATCTGGATTGATATATAAAGGACTTGACCCATTACAAAAAGAATTATCAGCTGATACCTATCTTGGTGTAAGGGATGCATTAATAGCTCTTGAAAATATTGATAAGGAACAATCAGAAATTGCATCTGGAGATTATAAAGTAGACACTCCAATAACTATTGGGGATGTGTCTGAATCAGATGTTGGTCAAATGGATTGGAAACAACTAGCTGTACCTATCGCTAGGGAACTAACAGAGCCTTCACCTACTCAAGTAGACTTGCAATCTATTGATTTAGGAGCAACAGATGAAGATATAATTAAATCTTTAGATTTCTTAGACCCTAGCAAAACTGCAGAGGTGAGGGCGGAACTAGAGAGTTTAAATAAAAATATTTCAAAGAAAAGAGCAAAATTAGATATACTAGCAGTTGAAAGGGATTCTCTGGTTGCTGATTATGAAAAATGGAACGAAGAATTTAATTGGCAAAAAAAGCAAGAGAAGGCAGCTGGTGTGGCTGGAGATGCTCAATCTGAGCAGAAACATTCTAAAGAAGCTGAAAGATTAGCTAAATTAATAGGACAAAGAAGAGGTGAGGAGACAACCTCTAAAGCTGCAAAAGAATTTGAAATACAAGAAAATATAGAAATCTTTCCTGCTGGGTATACAAGAAAAGCCTTTGAGGAACCAGGGGCAATTGGGAAAGCATTTGGTAAATTCTTTGATGTACCATCTAAAGAATGGGCAGAAGAAACAAAGGGAGTTCAAATCTTACAACTTTCAAATGATATAAGAAAACTAGTGAAACAAAGAGAATCTCTTAGCGGTCGGTAGAAATGGCTGACAACCTTACTCTTAGATTAAAAGAGGAATTAGAAAAAAGACACGGGAAAATAGTCTCTGAGGCTGATGTATCCTCGTTTTTACAATCCCAAGGTCTTTTATCTGGTGGGGCCGCTGTTCCACAGACCCCACAACCTATACAATCCCCACAATCTGCCCAAGCTCCATCATATGAAGGAGTACCACCTTGGGAAATTCCTCAAAATTTACCAGACCAAGAATCTAAAAGTAGTCTTATAAATGCAGTCGGGGCTGGTCTGTGGACTTTCTTTGATGTAGCATCTTTTGGAGCTCTCGGTGTTGCAGCTGGTTACGAGGAAAAACAAGGTGATGAGTCTTTTCGTTCAATGATTGACTTTGAAGACCCAATGGCTAAATGGACTGGTGCGGTAGGTGGATTAGCTGGGTTTGTAAAAGGAGCTCCAATAAAAATAGGTGGTAGAGTAATGACAAAGATTGCTCAACCATTTATAAAAGCAGCTGGATACAAAACTGTAGGTGGAGTATCAAAACAAATGCTTAAAAGGGGGGCTGAACTTGGAGTTGATAAAACAGCAGCTAAGGAAATTACTCATCATTATTCTAATTTAGCTAGGAGAGCACAAACTGATGTTAATTTTGCAAAAACATTTGGAGAGAAAGCCACTAAATTATTAGTTAATTATACAGATGATGCTCTGCAAATGGGGAAAATAAGTCCAGCTGAATCTGCTGCAATTAGAAAAATGTTTGGCGAAAACTATATGAAGAGACCTTTGCAGGATTTCATAGGTTTGATGGGGACTAGAATGGCCAATCCTAGACTTGCAAGAGTAGCTGGCTCTTTACTTAATGAATCTATAATGTTTAGTGCGATTGATACTATTTTTGAAGGAGTGTCTGTATTAGATGACCATCATTTTGATTGGACAGCTCCAGTTTGGGGGGCTTTTACTGGAGTAGCATTTTCTCAATTACAATGGTTAAATCCAGTTGGTAAAGGTTCTAAATGGAAACTTGACTTTAAACAGGGAATAAGAGGAGCTTTTGGTAAAAAACCTCAATATCATACATTTAATGACCAACAATTAAAAGGGACTGCTAGATTCTTTGGTGAATCACTTGATAGATTTGCAAAAGAGGAACTCAAAACTGTTAAAAATCATGTTGTAAACATAGAAGGCAAAACTATTGATTTAAGTTCTGATAATGTTTTATTACAAGTTGCTAAGAAATTTGGAGGGTATCAAGCAGGTAAAGATGCTTTAATAAGATATTTTGAATCTCAAAGAAAATTCTTTGGTAAAGAAATTATGAAATATTCTACTGGAGAGGGTCTTGTTAATATACAAAAGAATTGGTTTAGAATGGCTGCTGGTGGAGTCGCTTTTAATGCCCATACTCTTGCAGAAATGGCTTTACATGGGACAACGCCAGGGTTCCATGATATGTTACCTCACTTTCTTATAGGCGCCTTTTTACAAGTTGGTAAAAATCCAGCTAGTTTTGATTTAAACTCTGGAAGAATGAATCAATTTCGTAGTAATCTAAAAATGCTTGGTATAGATTCAAAGCAATTAAATTATATACCATCTCTTGCTAGGACTCCTAATAGATTTAATAATGGTGTAAATAGACAAACTCATCCAGAAACATTAAGGATGTATGAAGAACTTGGAATTGGAAGTGATATTATTGAACCAACTGATATAAGCCTTAAAGAAGGGGATATAAGTATTAGCATTCAAGGTAATTCAAAGTATGAAAAAATTGCTCAAAGAGTTGCCCCTCAATTCAGACATGGTAAAAGTCCAGATGCTATAAGTACAAAAGATGCTCAAAGACTTGTAGATGCTTTTGAAGCCGAGACTGGAGTTACGAAATTAGAAGATTATGACAGACATTTTGATAGTTTAGCTGTTGAAAATACAGCTCTATTAGAAAGAGATATTCCTAGTCTTGTTAAACAGGTAATGCTTGCTGATAAAGGTCAAGAATTGGGAATGAATGAAAAAACTAAAGAAGGTAAAACAGTTATTCAAGGCCCTGATGTCATTTTGGCTTCTGAAGAAATTTATCAATTAGCAAGAGAAGGTAAGCTTGATTTTATAAAAGATTCTGAAGGGAATACTATTACTGATGGTACTTTAGCATTAGAAAAATTAAATGAAGCTCTTGGTGGATATTCTCAAGTTTTTAGGACAAGTAGACTTTTAAATGAAGTAATTGATTTACCTTCTGATAAAATGACAAAAACAGTTCATACATTAGAAACTATTAAAGATATTTATGAAAGTATTACTTTAGTAGAAGCTAAAATAAATGATGCTTTTCCAAGTAAAATGTCTTATTCAGATGCTTTCACATTTAAAAACTCAGCCTCAGATTATATTATGATACTTGCAAATAATATAAATTTAAAAAATTCAGCTATGGTTAGAGATATTTTTAGTAAAGATTATGGCCAAAGAGATGAATTAATTTCTTTAATGAGAGCAGCTGGAATTCTTGAAGGAGATTTAGTTAACCCTCTATTAAGAAAGAGTATTGAAAATATTGAGTTTATAAAAGATGATTCTGTCCCAGAGAACGAAAGAGAAGCTAGGGAAGGTGAACTTAGACGAGGATTAAAGAAAATATTACAATTGCAATCTGTGACTGGAGGTTACGAAAGGTCTGAAGGTGTTGATAAAAAACCAATTGAAATTGCAGATGCAGAAAAATTAATAGGATTTATATCTGGAGCAGGGTTAAAAGATATATCTAATACGTATGATTGGATGCATCAAGAAACTATAAACTTTATCATAAGAGATAAAATTGGTTCTTCAAATCTTGAAATGCAGGAAATGACTGCATTTTTTGAAATAGCAGAAGCAGGGATGGCTAATTTTAATTTAGATATGAAGTCAGGTCGTCAAGGTTTTGATATAAAATTATTAGATACAACTTTAGTTCCAGAATCAGTTATGGATGCAGCTATTGAATACAATGATTTTGTTAGAAAGATTATTGCAAAAAGTGGAGGGTTAATAGAACCCGCTGGTAAATCGATAGCACAAAGTAAATATGATATACTTGGTTTAAAAAATCTGTTACCAGAATATAGAAAAAATGGTACACTTAATCGAGATAAAGCTCAAGAGTATTTATATGATTTTATGGAAATACTTCCAAAAAATAGTCAAATAATGCATGATGTGGCGCAATACACTTTAGAAGGAGGGAGCGCCGATGTTCTTAATTGGTTAATAAGAGCTGGAGTAATGAAATATAGCAATAAATCTGGTAAACAATATGAGGTTATTGTTGAAAAATTTTCACCTGAATTAGAAGCTAAATTAAAAAATAAAATAAAAAAGAATGGTTTTGATGAACATTATATAAAAGATGTGATTTCATCAGAGGAACAAGCTTCTCGAGCTGCTCATGGCGATGAAAGATTTATGGTTGACATGGATTCTAAATTTGATATGAATACATTTTTAGAAAAATATAATATTGAAGGTGTAGATTATTCTGTTAAATCTAAAGAAATGAAACGAGAAGTGTTTGAGAGTTTATTTTTATCTGAGGTAAATGACCCAAAAGATAGAATACCAGCTGCTCAAATAGTAGAAAATGTTTTAAAAAGAATAGAGATAAAAAATACTACTACTAATAAATATGTAAAATACTCAGAAATTGATGCAGCCCAAAAAGAATTTGTTAAGAAAGAGATTGTTGGCGATTTAGTAAAATTGATTGCAAGTCAATATAATACAACAAAAATAAATTTTATTAAAATGGAAAATGGGCAAATTAAAGAATCCACTAAATTTCAACAAGAAACAAGATTAAATACTCTTTTAAGAGAATTAGAGATATCTCCTGTTATAATTGAAAAAGAGGTGGTTGATTATGAAATGTTTGAAGGTAGAATACAAAGGGTATTTAAGAACGTATTTACCGATACCACAGATTTACCAAGATGGCAAAGAACCTCTATAATAAAATTACACAAAAAATTAAAAGATGATTTAAAATCAAGAGAAACTTCTTTTGGGTTAACGAATCAAGGTGGAATGGAAATTTTTCAAATATCTAAAGATACTGCCCCAATTGCTATAGCAAGACAAGATTTTCCGAATATGCATGCTAAATATATTGAATTTGCGGATTGGGCTTTAAAACAAAGAAATATAGATGGAGGAGTCAAAGGTCAAATACAAAAAATAATTGATAAAATTAACGAACCTACTAAAATAGTTAATAATGAAGAAATTGGTAATCCGACTACTTTTGATTATCAATATATGTTATCACAAATTGTGTTTAACGATATGTTAAGAGGTAGTAAAAAAACTTCAGCTTTAGAAGATTTCCTTAATGGATTTGATGTAAGTAAAACTATGGGTCGTGTAAAACTATATGATTCTAAAAACTTTGTTAAACATGATAGAAGTCTATTAAGCAGTATGATGGAACTTTATAAAAAAGAATTAAATGACAATAAGACTCACGATGCAATCGGAAAAATAATGCAACAAAATGGATTTAATGTTGCTATATGGAATGATAAGGATTATGCGAATGTTAATACAGAAGTTAGAAGTATATTAAAAGAAAATGGATGGAGCCAACAAAAAATAGATAAATTTTTTAAGGATGTTATCGGTGACGCCCATGATAAGTCATCATCATTTGATAGCATTGCCTTTGTTCCAATAGGTACGATGAGATATGCTCATTCAATGATGGGGAATAATCCAAATTCTACAAATCCAGTAAAACCTGCTATTGCTTCTGGTGGTAGAAGTGGTCAGCTTTTACTTGGAAAAACTTTATTTGTTTATGACAAATCATTAGATACTTTTTTCAAAAATAATGATAATGTTGATATTCTATTGGCGTCTACTGGAGCTAAATCTTTTAATAAGGGGTTGGATAGAGATGGGTTGGATAGTAGTCTAATAAATAAACCTTATAACCAGATAAATTCTACTACAGTTTTAGGAAAACAAAAGATAAGAAAGATTCCTATTGATGCTGTTGGATTTAAGCCTGAGGTTGACAAGCCTTTTAAAGATGCTGTTGAATCTACAAGTGATTATAACTATATGACCAATGAAGAATCTAAGAATATGTTTAACGAAAACTATCGTGATGATATTATAGATGCTGTTGATGGTATGAGAAAAGAAAACATTAGTGGAGTCACAAGAAGAAGATTTATTTTAGATATATTTGGTAAAGATGCTTTTAGTGTTAGTCCAGAATCAGGTGGAAGTCAGCATTTATCAAACATAGCCAAATTTGTTTCAATGCATAGGGATGCCGACCCAATGTCTTATAGTGAAAATATTGTCAAAAATAAAATTTATAATCATTATATAAATAGAATTTTAAATGGCAAAAGAACTACTATAAAAATAGAAAATGGTAATGATGTTAGATATGGAGGGCAATCCCCCGTTATACAAGTTGCAGATGCTAGACATAGATTAAAGCCTACTATTGTAAATGAAGAAGGCAAGATGGAGATGCGTGGAGAAATAATGATTGGGCATCATGAGAGATTTTCAAGCGTTTCTGAAATTGTAAAGAGTGGAAGACAAATGATTCTTGTTGATGGTGCGAAAACAATAGACCCAAAAGAATTCTTTGGTAGTTATGAAACAAAAAAAGAAGGTAAAAAGTATTATTGGAATGATTTGTTAGAGGCTGGTTTAGACTTGGGTACTTTGCATGACCTTATTGAAGTTGGGAAAAGAGGGGCTAAGCCTGGGAAGAAAAATCTACAAATTGGAGTAGTGACAAATAGAAAACCTCATACAAGACCTAATGATACTGCTATTTTAGGATTAAAAGGATTTCTTGATAAAGCATATGGAAAGTCTGCTCTTGTAAATAGTCTTGATATTGTCAATTTATTTGAAGGTGATTATGATGCTGATAAAGTTGATTACTTTTATGGAGCTAGAAAAGCTGTTCACGAACATGCTAAAAGGGTATCTGATTTATTTGTTCAAGCAATTGACCCTGATTATTTAAAAATAGAAACTAACTTTAGTTGGGCAGATGACCCATCGAAAGTTGCAGAAAATATAGAAAGAATGGCTGCAAGTAGTGACCTTGCAAAAAAGACAATTGGGGTAGTCCAAAAAATTCCTAGAAAATTAGGGTATTTAAATAATATTGCTATGGATGGGACGAATGACCCTGGTCTTAAAATAAGATTCGGTAAAGATAAAAAACCTAAAATATTATTTATGACTCCAGGCAAGAAAGGTCAAGAATATAGAATTACAATAGATTTTGATAATATGGATTATTATACTAGAGCTGCTTTAGAAACTCAATATATGCTTGATATGGGTGGGGGTGTAAACCCAAAACTGATGAGAGATGTATCTGAGTGGAGTGATGAATTTTTATTTCCTCCAGAAAAAGAAGGTATTACTCCTTCTCAAGTTAGAAAAATGGGTATAGGATTTATTAATAGTAATATAAGAAGAAAAACTCCATCTAAAAGAATAAGAATATTTAGGAAATTTGATAAGGAAGGAAATGAATTAGTATTAAATGACCTTGAAAAAAGCATGATTAAAACTATGATGTCTGAATATGGTAAGTTTTTAAATGTTGCAGGCAATAAAACATTTAATCAAAAAACAGGTGAACAAAGGTCTGTGACTTATGATAATGTATACGAAGCTTCTGATGCATTTTATAATTTTAATAGAGATTTAAGTAAGTCACTTTATTATAAATTAAGATATAAAAAAGATTCAGCTGGTAATCCATTTTATAACGATGGTCAATTTAAAAATATGTTTGGTGTGCAAAAAAGCACTTATCAAAAATATGATAAAAAACTAAAGAAAATGGTAGATAAGACTGTTTATAAACCTGGAGCTGGTGGCATATTTGTTGATGAGTCTCAGCAAATCAAAAATAATAGTGTAGCAATTTCTGAGGGTAAAAGAGGTGGGGTTTTAGAGAGGTCTTTGCATCGTGTTTGGGATGCGGATATATTTGGTAATAGAAAAGACGCTGGATTAGAAGCATCCTTTAATGACACTGGTAATATGGTACAATATATGAATAGATGGTATGACCAATTAAGAACAGGAGATATAAGTGAATATTCTGGTTCTGTTGATGCTTTGCAAGGTAATATAATGAAAACTGTTACTGACTATAATTCAGCAGCTTATTACATAGGTAATCTTAAACAAAAAATTGTAACTACTCAATACAGGACAGATTTACCATATAAGAGTAAAATGTCTATTATTAATAAATTAAATAAAGTTATTAGAGGTATTGAGTATAAACTAGCAGACGAAATTGTTCCTCCAGAATATAGGGAGACTTATAAAACTAAAGATTTAAAACCATTTAAATTTATTCCAGTTAAAGGAAAAGATGTTGACGAAGGACAAGTACAATTTAATACAATTTATTCTATATTGAAACTTCAAAGAGAGTCTGGAGTTGTTTTACCACCAGGTGGGCATGAACTTCTTAAATATTTAAAAGATATAAGAAGACAGTATTATAGCAATCAAGAAAATTTAGGAGACATATTTAAATATAAAGAAAAAACTGTATTAAATAAAGAAAATTTAGATTTTCTTGCTAATATGCCACCCCAGAGTACATTTAGAGAAGTAGAAGATGCTATTCTGCATCAAGGGCTAAGGGAATATAGTCTTCCTTTTATACTTGAATTTATGGCTACTGCTCAAAATAAAAGACAAATAGGTATTCAAGGTGGTAGATTGGTTGCTATGCCTTTTTCTAAAAGTGGTAGGTTTAGAAGAGGGTATCAGTTTCTTACTGGTATCGTAAATGCTCCAAAAGGTAATGATAAAAATGTTATGGCAAATTATGAATCTAATGAAACATTTCTTGTTGGAAATCTGTTAAGGACTCTTCAAATTACTGAGGCAAATTTTAGAAGATTTCAAAATAGAAGATATGATAAAAGAAATTTTTCTGATTCAAATTATATGGAAAATATAGGGACTATAGAAAAACCAGTATATTTATCGTTAGAACATATAAGATTACCTAGTTTTGGTAAAGAATTAGAGAGTGTAGTTGGTGATTATGCTTCTATACGTTGGGCTAGAGATACTAATAGGATTAGTTCTGGATTTGATAATATGAATGATTCTGTCCTTAGTTATTATAGAGATATAATGGAAGTGGCAGGCAAAGGGCCTGAATTTGAAAAATATGTTGAAATTATGCATGGTTTAAAACAGGATATGATTAAAAATAAAACTATTGACCCAATAAAATATTTAGCTACAAAAGCACAAATAGAGAGTGATATTTCAGAAATAGCCAATAAAGTATTAACAGGTGGAATAGATACATCTAAAAACCCAGTTGCTTATAAAAGATTATTACAAAACCCAATGCATATTATTAATGGTGGAGATGGAGAATCTGGATTTTTTAGGGGAATAAGTCTTGGGACTAAATCTGGATATAGTGCAAAAAGATTAAGAGAGGTTGTTAAAGTTCATCAAGAATTATCTAAAGGTGAGACAGAAACAAGATTTAGAACAGAAAAAAGTGAGAAAGATTTAGATAGATTTCTTGGGAATTGTAAATTATAGGATAAAATAATGGCTGTTACTGGAAAATGTTTAATTAATGCGAGAGATTTAGGAGAGGAGATTAAAAAATGGTCTAATCTTCCTAAAGTTAAAAAAACTTTTAAGAATCCTTATGAGGCTGCTTTTAGAATGGTTGAAACTGAGTTTTTAATGCCTCTTAGTGATATTGGATTAAGAGATGTTGATATTACAAAAGGGCAAGTACAAGCTTTTAAGTTAAGACTTAGACAATTAAATCAAAGTATAGATAAAGGTAACCTTGGAAGTACCTTTGCAACACATATGTGGCAAACATCTCATTTTGGTAAAAGAGACCCTATACTTGGTTCAGTTTTAAGAGATTCTCAAAAATCAGAATTTCACAATCAGGGAAGTATATCTGCTAACAAGACAGTAATGCATGGAATAATGAAAGAAATTGAATTAGAATCAATAGATAGAGATATAATAAAAGGAGGGGAAACGTTTGCTGGGTTTAGTACTAGGAAAGCTCAAAAACAAATGAAAAAGATGGATATAATGTTACAAGAAGAAATTGTTAAATGGAGGAATGGAGAAGAACCAAATACTTCAAAGATTTCAGAAATAGATAATAAAATTGATAAAATGATTTCTAATAATTATTTACAAGTTTATGAAGATTTACGTCATATTATTGAAAATGATTTGGGGAGAATAGAGCAACAAATATATAATAAAATGAATGATAATGATAAATTAAAAGTTAGGAATGGGAAAAAGATTATACCAATAACTCAAAATGATTTAGCAACTGCTAGAACGAAAGATGGTAATCAAGTCAGTAGACATATGTTTAATGCTTTAAGGGGTTATAAGTCTTTGATGGATAATTTATATGGACAACTTAGACATGGAGTAGATGCTAAAATAGATGGTCTTCTTATAAGAATGCAAAATTTTAAAGGTGAAATGAATTCTAGTAAATTAGAAAGTATTAGAAAAAAATTAAGAGGGAAACTTATGCCTAAATATGAAGGTAATGGATTTTTCCCTCACTATACAAGAGATTTAAGTGTTGATTTTATGCAAGGATTAATGCCTCATTTAGATAAATTACAAGAATCTGTGAATCCATATATAAAAACTAAAGGGAAACAACAGACAATATCTCAAGTAATAGATGGTGTAGATACTTTTATTAGTGACCATACTAAAAAGAGAAGTAAAGATTATTCTTATAGTAAAAACTTTCTTAGTTCAGTACAAAATTATATGTCAGATGTGAATAGATTTAATCATAAAGCTTTTATGGATAAACATATGTTAAATGGATTAACTGCTGTAGAAAGCATATATAAACTTGATGGGGAAGCTAAGGGATATGGAGAAAACGTTGTTAGTTATTTAACAGATATGCATTATGCGGCTAATGGGAGTGCTGATATTCCTCGGACAACTAGAGCTTTAATGAGAACTATGTTAGGATTTGAGTTTATATCAAAGTTGGGATATAACCCAAGAGGTGCAGCTAGAAATCTTATGCAAAGATTGTTAGATTTTGTAGAAATGGGTGCAGGTGCAAATAAAAAATCTAAAGAAATAATAGATAGAATAGCTGGTATTAATGAAGAGTTTTTTGAAACAGAACTAAAGAAAGTTGGATTGTTATTTGATGAAGGAGCTCCTCAATTAATAGAAGCTGGAGTTGGACGTGGGGCTGCTTTCCACAAACAATTAGAATATGACCCAGTTACTAATAAACATAAACTTGTTAAAGAAACTATATTAGAAAAAGTAGCAGATAAAGTAGGTTGGGCTGCTAGTAAGGCAAGTTATTTACATAGAAGAGCTGAGAATTCTAACCGTAAAAGAACATTTAAATTATCTTTTGCTCAAATGTATGATTGGTTAGATGGCCCAAAATATAGAGAAGTTTTAAAAGAAAAAAATCCAAATATTTCAGATGCTCAAGTAAATGCTGCTATTAAAACAAAGGCAAGTAACTACGCTATTAATATGACAGTATTAAATCATTTTGATTATGCTGAATATGCAAAGTCACCATTTATGCGTACAAAACATGGTAGATTTTTAGGTCAGTTTCAACATTATAGTTTAGAATTTTTTGAACGTAATGCTCGTATATTAAGAGAAGCAAAAGGAGATTTAAAAGCTGGTTATTTACTTCCAGGCCAAAATGCTCAAGGATTAGCAAAAGCATATAGAATGTTTTTGGCTTATTATGCAGCCCCAGCTATTGCAGCTATGTTAACTGGTAAGACTTTTACAAATTTAATTGAACATGATACATTTGAAAGACTTAAACAATTAGCTATTGCATTCACAGGCGATGAAGAAGAAATAAAAGAAGCTTTTTATGGAAAAGGGCCTGTTGTTTCTACATTTGGTGGCCCTCTTGTATCAGACTTACTTGATATAGGTCAGATGTTAGATTTTATTAATTTAGATGAAGATGGTGTTCTTCATAAACTTACTGGTATGGAAAAACATGACCCTTCTAATCAATCAACAAAAACAACACAAATAATAAGACTTTTAAATACTGCACTTGGTAGAACTGTTGAAAGACATATTCCTTTAATTTTTGGAGAGAAATCTGGTATGGGTTTGGGGATAGCTGTTCAACAAGAATTTGGACTTTATCCTACCGCTGAAGCTAGAAAAGTGCAAAAAGCTTATAAGAAATCAAGAGCTAAAATACTTCCTAAAGATGTAGAAGCTGCTTTGCAGGCTCTCGAAAGGAGACAGTAGGAGCCTGGAGGGAAGAAAGGTAGACCCCCCAAGCACCCAAAAATCCTACTGCCTAATTATGATTTTGCGAAATTAAAAGACCTTTCCATAACTTTACCAAATTCCATTATACCTTTCAACGTAGAATAAGTAATTATTTCTTGTTCTTCTGTCGTAGATTTTTCAGATAGCTCCATTAGCCTTAAATTTGCTTCTAATATCATTCTTAACATTTCATAGTTTGTTGAGTTTTCATTTGCGACATTAATTTTCATTTGCTCTTCTCCAAACCGCTATACATATTGCGTCTGCTGTATATAAAGTTGTTTTTTCATAAAAGCATTTTGCTATTTTTTTCAACTCTTGTTTCCTCTCTTTTTTTTCTTTAGGTAGGTGGAAGTCGTGTTGCCATTTTTTTGGCATTACTAATTCATATTCTATATTATTAGATTCTAATATTCCCATCCAAGCTCCATAATTTGTTCCAAATTTAAAAGCAGAACTTCTTCCGTCAGTTGGAAATGCATGAACTTTTTCTAGCACACATATATAAGAATTATTATTACTTATTTTTTTTATTAATTCAGCCATTTCCTTAAATGTTGGCGGGCATTTATACGCTTCAACAGAATCTTCACTAAGTATAGCTATCCCCCCAGACTTGCCTGGGTCAATTGCTAGATATTTTTTCTCTGAAGAGATTATTACTTTCTTTATCTTTTTTGTATCTTTTTGATTGCGTCGCTTTTGTACCATAATATTCTCTAATTGCACATTTCTTGCATATAATAAATTTATCAGTTTTTAGTGGAGATACATAGTTATACATATCAGTATAACCTAACTTTCCACACATCCTACATTCTCTATATTCAGGTTTTAATATTCGATTTATTCTCGGTATCATTGAATGCAAGTTCTCTATTCCCATAGAATTTACACTTGTTTCCATTAAATCCAACTATGTAACTTCCCACATTACCATATCTTGCTTTTGCTGATATAATTTTACTTTCATATTTGTCATATGATGCACTATCAAAGTTATATCCATAGAATACAAACATAGCAGTTTCAGCTGTTTGTTCTATAACACCACTTTCAGAATAGTCACTCATTTTAGGTTCTGGATTAATACGTCT
>Ga0208920_1000154_pt1 | contig 18519 bp, 15 predicted proteins | sample 19_taG_FD_184094 | JGI IMG/M metagenome (GOLD analysis project Ga0208920, IMG submission 184094) | Marine viral communities from the Subarctic Pacific Ocean - 19_ETSP_OMZ_AT15317 metaG (SPAdes) (version 2) | ecosystem: Environmental > Aquatic > Marine > Oceanic | place: Pacific Ocean | collected...
AGATATAATAGTATAGTATAACTTAAGAGAGGTGAGGCTATATAGACATACTATATAGTCTCTCTTCCTCTCTATAGTACTTAAGTACGAGAATCCGGACTATATAGAGGTTTCCGTAAACCGGGTTTGAAGGGCATGCAAAATATTTTTTCATAAAAAATGAGATAAATATTGTATATGGAATGGATACCGAAACACGCGTGTAAGGCGACGTTGCAAAAATTGTTAGGACTTGAACATAAACATGGTCCTCATATTCCTGATACCGATATACAGGCGATTATCGAGAATGAGCATCATCAATCCCATCGTGTATTATTAACTCCGATAAGAAGCGGTGTTGGGTGGTCTGTCCAAAAAGTATATTTTAATAAACGTTCTAATGTGATGAATAAGCGTAGATTTGAAAATGAAATAAGAATGTTAACTAAATTAGAAGAGAATTTTACGAATACACCTAAACTTGATTATTATCCGTTTCCAAAAATATTATCAATTGATCATGAAAAATGTATACTAACGATGACTTACTGTGGTCCTTGTTTAAATAAAACAGAAGGTGCATATAAACGGCTCGATTGGATAAAAGACAAGCCACATACTATAGTTAATGAAGTAAATCATATAATAGAATGTATTATTAATAATTTAACAAATAATTTAATTATATATCCTGATGTCCATCCTGGAAATATATGTATTAATAATAATAATCTATTCTTAATTGATTTTGATACTGCTTATTTCTTAAAAAAATCAACACCAGAAGCTACAAGAGAATTTTATTCTGATTTTTACGACAAAAAACACATTATGTTAAATAATAGAAACCGTAAAATGTCTGTAGAGTCTATGGCTATCTTAATTAATAAGCTTGATAGTAATGAAGAGATAAATAATGGAACCTGGAGACCAGTTAATAATTCACATCGTAAAGCTGTTAGATCATTATGGGCAGGACCTAACATATGGAATATATTAACTATGTTAGAATTACCATGAATTACCCAGATAAGATAAATAATCAACCTGAATTAATTTATGGTCCATCTGGTATAGGTAAAAGTTATTTCATCGATGCCAATTGGGCTAAAGAGGACCGTGAAGCAGAAGGGATCGGCTGGACGGCTGATGCTCGCAAAGTCATACCTTATTGGCTTGAGAAAAAATATACAAGGGTAATTGTTTTAGGAGTACCACATTTAATATGGATACAAAGAATAAAAGAACGTAGTATTAAGGATCCAAGACGTCGATCGGTGATTGCGCGTTTTCATGATGAAAACGACTTCAAAGAAAGTTATGTTAAATCGATTAAACAATTAGATGATAATAATATTCCATATATTCTTATTGATAATAGAAATAATTATCCAATATTAGATAAATCAAGTTTCTTTACAATGCTTACAGAAAAATATTTGCAATTATCTCCAGAGACATTATAATAGGTTTATATGAGAGTAGACTAGCCCTAAACATAAACCGGTATAAATTATTATATGCCTGCAGGACATGAAGACGCAGAATGGGATAAGAGTATCGATACGACACCTATTCATAAATTCACTGTTGATATAACAGAAAGAGAGTTTAAAGAATTACAGAGTTTAAAGGATAGAAATTATGCAGGGATGACGATTACATGGCAACCTACTAATCAAGTAATATTTAAGATACTAGAACAAATTGTAACTGATGATGAATTAGATAATTATGATAGCGACGGAACAATACCAGAATATCGTGCATCAAAGCATAAAGCCGAGGATGAAGATCCATACGATTAAATGAAATCCTATATAGTAGAATTCACACATAGAGTTAGCGGGGATACCTTTATTAAATTCGGACATACCAAGTATTCTGATGTAATGAAGAGGTTTGAGTTTAATCCAGAGCAATATCAAGACTATGTAATACAAGTGTTAGCTAGTATGAGACACAGTACTCTCGAGGCAGCACAATCCGTAGAATCTGATTTCCTCAAAAAGTATCCAAAGAACCTGTCTCTCCCTAGCTATTTCTCGGGTATTACAGAGATATACAACCCCGAGGACAAACAGGAGAGAGCTAAGATACTACGTGAGTTTTACACATTAAAAGAAGAACACGAGTATGATTTCAATGCACGGTGACCGAGCAAGCGAACGGAGTGGTCTGCAAAACCATATTTGCAGGGAGCGTTACCCTGACCGTGCTCCATTTTAAATGCAAAAAATACAAGAAGTTTTAAAAGAGCTATATACGGAAGACGCTAGCCACTGTGCACTGACTCAGTGGGATGAGTGGCGTGACCGTGTTACTTTGTGTTCAGATACTCATAACATTCCTAAAGTAATTAATGCCGGAGAGATAATCGATAAAGAAGGTACTTCTTGTCAAGTTATGCATAACGGTGTTTTAATTCATACAGGATGTTTTCATCAGACTGGAATGACTAATCTCATACAGGCTCTCAAGGGGCATGCAGGACCTCAAGAAGATAAACTATTTCACCAAGCTCTTAATTATATTGGGGCCGGTGGTACTATGATAGAAGTTGGTAGCTTTTGGGCTTATTATTCACTTTGGTTTAATAAGAGAATATCTAAAGCCAGGAATATAATGATTGAACCTATACCCTTAAAGTTAGAGATAGGTCAACTAAACTTTAAACTTAATAATTTTGCCGGAGAATTTATTAATGGTTATATTGGAGATTCATATGATACCTCATCTTTATTTTATGATACAACCAAAACTGAACCTGTTTCACATAACATTCCTCAATTTTCTATTGATTGGCTTATCGATAAGTATGCTTTAGATTCTTTAGATATTTTACATGCCAATATTGTTGATCAATTAATTAGAGCTGAACATCCAAATTACGATATACCTCTTTTTTTAGGTGCAGAAAAGAGTCTAAAATCTAACAAAATAAATTTTATTTTTTTGGCAGTTCGAGAGAATTGGCAAACGGGTCCGATTATAGAACAATTAAAATCGTATGGTTATCACATTCTTGAAGAGTTTCATGCTGATGAATCGTTTTGGAATGACGGTTTGATTTTAGCTTGTTCACCGCGCATTATAAATAAATTAGATATAAAGAGTTTTAAAGTTTCGAAATTTAAACAATGATATGGATATATTATTACAGTTAGAGATTGATAAATGGAGACGTCGTATAAAACGGATTTTTAAACCGGAAAGGTGTAAGTGTTGTGTATGTCTAAGAAAGTAACTTCAGAAGATATAAACGATGCAACGCAAAAACGTTTTTTTCCGGATTTGCCGGATGGTTCTCAAAAATTAAGCCGGAGACAGATATTACCTGTTCTTTGGAAAAAGATAAAGGATATGATAAAAAAATTATGACAGAAAGTGAAATAGCACACGAGGAATATAACGGACAAGCAGAACAAGATAAATTTGTTTTAAAAACTTTAAAATTTAAGAAAAAAGGAACCTTTGTTGAGATTGGTTCTAATCATCCGCAAAAGATTAATAATACCTGGCTGCTCGAAACAAAGTATAATTGGACTGGTATTATGATAGAGTATGAAGATAAATTTTTAGATCGTTATAAAAGACTACGACCAAAAAGTCATCATGTTATAGCAGATGCCAGAAACATAGAGTATCTTGAATTATTTAAGCAATGTAAGATGCCATTTAATATAGACTATTTGCAAGTAGATATTAAGGCGGAAAACCATTCTACTTTAAACACATTAGAGCAATTAGATAAAACAGTGTTAGACAAGTATAAATTCGCTACAATAACATATGAACATGATATTTATAGGTCAATTAAGCGTGTCCGAAATAAAATATTTTCTCGAGACCGCATAGATGATAATCACGAAGAGATACGTGTTACAACAACTCTGACTCCAAACGCAGATGTTTTTAGAACCACAAGAAGAGTATCGAGAGAGATATTTGAAAAAAGAGGATATAAACTAGTTCTTGGTGATGTTAAAAATGGTAATTGTGCTTATGAGGATTGGTATGCTCATCCGGAATTAGTTGATATAGAATATATAACTGGACTACAAGCAATGAATAAAAAGACATATAAATTAGATTTTTCATGTGACGAGTCAATACCATGGAGAGGTATTCAATATCCCAAAGATTAAAAGCTTGACTGTTTGAGATAAATAATTATAATTAAGGTATGAGAGGGTCAACAAACATTCGTCGAGTCGTCAAGTTTAATACTGGGACGAGAGTGCATCGACCGAAAAAAGGACCTGGATCATATATCCGAAAGAAAAAAAACGATGGCAGCAAAAATTAAAAAACAAAGTGTTTGGGAGCGTATTCGAAAAGGTGTCAAGACACGTAAGACTGTGACTGTGACTAAACAGAGAGTACCGCGCCGGAAGAAATAAGTTGATTAAGTATTCAAGACAGTCTATAATAATGGTGTTATGAGGATAAACGAAAGAAACGTCGCGTTGCAAGATATTAACGAACACTCAGCAATAGCGGTAGAAGGTGTTCATCAAATTTCAAATAAAGACGAGCTATATAGTAAAGCTGGTCTAGATTTTGAAGTTCAATCGGTCAATCTCGGAGATGCTACTGGGAATGATAGTTATGATAGGTTCTATGGATTGCGTAACAATAATACAGGTCATGTTTATACTGTTACTGGTCGTAAGTATACACCTATCCAAAACCATGAACTTATCGATGCATTTGATGAGGTTCGTAAGATGTATGGAGCAGATTATAAAGCTGCAGGGGTTATGCGTGGAGGTAGTCGAGTTTGGGTACAGGCTCAATTGCCGAAGGATTACACATTCGAGATTCCTAATCGTAAGGGTGATAAGATTAATTCTATGCTTACCATGTTGATTGGACATGACGGGATTATTTCTAATTGTATTTTCCCGACATCGATGCGAGGAGCATGTAACAATCAGTTTGTTGCAATGACTCGTGAATCTACACGTGATTATCGGATTCAGCATTTTTCGAATTGGAGTAATCGGTTAGATTTGGTTAAGGCGGTATTCGCGAAGAATATTAATAGTCTTAAAAACATGTACACAGATTTTGCTAAACTTGACAGTACAGCAATTTCTAAAGAACAGCTGTACAACTTCTTGGGTGAGTTATATCCGATGAAGGATGATGAAGATGAGCGCACAGTTAATCGTCACAATGATATCGCAGCTTTGTTTTCACGTGGTGCAGGTAATCTTGGTAAATCACGCTGGGATGCATTTAATGCAGTAACTGAGTATGTTGATCACCATCAGCATGCAACTCGGATGGCTAATGCCATTGAGAACAGGAATCATGAATATATCCAGAACCGGATTGGTAGTTTAAGCACACCAGGTGGTCAGATGGATAGGTTCAAGCGGAAGGCATTAAATCTGCTAACCGGTACTCCAAAGTTTAGCAAGCCAGTTGTTAAACCAGCTGAAATTACAATAACAGCTTAATTTTAGAACACAACTAGGGGTCCCCGGAAAACCGGGGATTCCCTATCACCAAATCCTATATAGTTTCATGTTTTTAATGGGGCATACCCGTTCGGAAACGCGGGATAATAGTGATTTGTATTATGTTAGGCTCGACTAAATAATTATATGATTACGATCGATTTAAAGGCCAAACCTAGGGTCAAACGTTGGTTGAAGGAGAATAAAATTAATTTTAAGACGTTGCAGAATACGGCGAATATATTTTTTAATCAAATTCAAAAGCGTAGTAAATCTAATAAGCATTACAATATAGAAATTAAGACATGTGATCACCATAGTAGTGGATATTATTTTGGGTTTGATGAGCTTCATGTGACACATCATTTAGATCAGAACGGGTGGAGTAGTGATAAGAAGTTCGACACATTTGCTGCTCATTTTCTTCATGAATTTAGACACTGGATACAGGATAACATGCTTCATGTATCCGAGCGTCGGTTAAATTATACTGATGAAGACAGTGAAAAGGAGAATGATAAATATTATTATAACAAATGGGAGGTCGACGCCCGGAAATTTGAACGAAAATATAAGAGAGACTTTATCGATCTATATTATCTTATAGATTCTCTTTCCAGTAAAAAACTTTTTTATTAATATCATGCAAAACATATCAGAATTCGAACGTACAAAACCAACACAAGCATATGCTGCCCTTGATAGCGCAATTGCTAAGTACCGTCAAATAGTTAATGAGCATACTTATCAAGGTAAGCAATTGATCATGGAGAGTAGTGACGCGCAACGCGCTTCACTAGCGCAGCAAATTGTAAGTGACCTTGAGAATATTAAGAGGGTGTTCTTAACTGGAAGTTAAGTTATAACGACGTTTTTGATTTCGTCGTAGTAAGGAGTTATTTTTTCTATCTCTTTTTCTATTCTTTCTTTAATCTTGTCAGTAAGTAGCGGATCTTTAATTCCCATGTTTTTAATTTCAACTTGATACTTATTGCTTAATTTTTCAGGATAATTAAACTTCATTAATTTATCTATAGTATCAATGTACGTCCGCTGCCCCATGGGATAAGACCAAATAACACTTTTATCTTTTAAATGATAATTATAATGAGCCAACATATCAAAATAGCTCATTGTTTTATTATATAATTTAAATGCTTTTATTTTTGCATTATTAACAAAATATTTTTTAGGTTGTAATAATCTATTTGCTAATGTTAAATAATATGGAGTACTAACAGTACCAATATAACAACCTGTACCTAATACACTATCTAATGCATATTTACCTGCATTAAAGTACGCTTGTTGAAATACTTTTCCATTTACATATAGCTCCATATACCCCTTACGTAAAGATACATTAATAAAGAAATGATTATAACCAGGATGTAATTGAGTTACATCGAAACTTATTTCAGTCTTTTTTCGAGCGAAGGATCCTGTAGATGAAAATTTAGGCTTAGTTTTTAATAGTACTTTTATTTTATTCTTACTAGCACCAATCTTCTTTAAATAAGAATAAGATGTTAATGTTTTAGTTAAACGTAAATCTGCTACATCAACCCCTGGTAAATTTTTACTATAAATTACCTGGAGGTCAAAATTTATCTTACTTAATCTAACACCGTCTGTATATTCTTGTAATAAAAGTATATATTTTTTATACACACCACCTTCAAAATCATATATTAAATCTATATATGTTTGTTCAAAGTTTAAGTTTTGTAAATTGCAAAATTGTCTTGCTCGAATAAATTTACGGTTATTATCTAAAATAGAAATAATATTATTATCTCCTAATACAACTAATTGATTTTCGTCATCAATTACAATACCATTTACTCTAGATTTTTTATCTAATCCAGCTTGAATTCTTTCATCCTGATCAGTTCTTAATCCTTTTTGAATATAGTTTCTATTTATTCCTGGGTTGGATGGGTTAAATTGTTTTAAGATAAAAGGTACATCATTACTATCGAATGCAATCTCATTTCCAAATCCATTTATATTATCAGCACTTAATATAGTAATATTATTATTTCTATCAAATATTTTTCCTTTTACTCCTAATGTTGTAGCAGAAGGGCTAGAAGTGGTGGTGCTAGAAAAGTTAGTATCAGTATTATACGTAAAATATTTCTTAGCAGTAACTGGATTAAATAATATATGTATTTTACATTCACCGACTTCAAAGTCCTCTATTACACAATCCTCAGGTGCTGTATCTTTTAAGTTTTCAATTTTTCCTACTAAATTATTATTGTTATTAAAAACATAGATTACATTATTATCACCTAATACAAAAACGTCTGAGAAATTATCTCTTCGACCAACTCCTTTAATACCGATTTCATCTAATCCATCTTTTAATATTACTTCATCATATATTTCAAAATCATTATTTAAAAATAATAACTTACTCGCCACCCCGGATTTAGAATTAGTTACAGGTAATATAATATTTGGTGTTACTAGATCAGTATTAAATACACCAAAGCCATCATCAAAATAATTACCTATAATTTGATGGCAAAATGGTAAGGTATAATCATTTGTATCTAACCAAAAATTAACACTAAAATCACCAGAGAAATTTGCATTAAATCTCCCTAAATTATCTCCATTAAGTATTAATTCATCATCAGTTTTAGACTTATTTGGTAGTACAGGTACACCTTTATAATTCAAATATTCTATATCAGAAGCTTCATTATACGGCTCATATGCTTCAAATAATTTTTCATAGTCTTTTTCACCTATATGATAAAAAATATAATCATTATTAGGTTCAAATGTTAAGCTAGATGAGACGTCAAATGTTTCTGTTGTTTGTGCACCAGCTGCAGTTACTACTTCATAATATGATGTACCAGATAAAGCAGAACTAAAATCAGATACTAATGGATTATAATATCTATCTACCCATTTTCTATCTCCGGTATTATCACCAGATAACCAACTACATAAATAAATTGGATTTATACCATCACTAAAAGTATTATTTTTTATTACTTCACGTCGTTTAAATACCTTGTCTGTCATTAAGGGATTATCACCCGGTACAGCTCCTAAGTTATCAATTTTTGAATCTGCAATATTAAGAATAGTGTATGGTGATAATGAATTAGGGGTAGTAAAATATGTTAACTTACTTGGTTTAAATTCTATATCATATGTACCAATATTATATGATAATCCTACTTTATCATATCCTCCTATTTGATGTGTACCTGAATGAATTTTTTCATACATTCTATTTAAATAGGAAGGCTCAGAATTAAAATGGTTATTCTCAGCATAATATTCACTTAACGTTGCTTGATTTTTTAATGGAATAATATCAGCATGAGATACAATTTTATTATCTAGTTTCTTCTGAAAAAAGTTATAGTTATTATTATAAACAAAATAGTTATTACTAATATGGTCTACAGTTGTCGATGTGTTTAAATTTACTGAGTCAGTATTATATGTCGAGCTGTACTTACTATAACTATTTGGTATATATTTAAAATCTTTAGTTAATATTTTTCTATTAATATCAAAGAAACTATTACTTAAATCTGCTACAGTATTTTGCCATGTACCAGGAGCGGACATTGTCAACGTATTAGAATTGTTTATTAATATATTAGCAGAGGGCCCGGCGGTTACCGTTCCTGCTGGTTGGTGGATTGCAATTACATCATTATCTAAATAAAATCTAAAATATGATGGACCTTCTGAAGTCCATCGAGCGGTGATATTTTGATTATTAGGGGCACTTAAATAATATGTTATACTATTATATTCTTGACTAATACTAATTGTATGCTCAATAGGAGATGACGATAGACTACTAACAGTAAATGTAAAGAAAAATTGACTACTTAATTGACTAAATTCTGTTGAATCTACAAATGTAGATGATATCGAATCAAGATCAGAAAAATCAGTTTTAAGATACTTATCTCCGTGTTGTATAGTAGTAGAAAAAGACTGAATTGATGTATCAGTATGTGGTATATTAAGTTCGGATATAGTAGATAGTGGGTATAAATTAGTTAATGTATATTGTGTATTAAAATTAGTTTTTTTATCTTTGGGATCTTTATTAAAATAATATTGGTTAACTGTTAATCCGAAGTCAAAATTTTCTCTATATTTAGTAAATAATATTTTCGAGTCATGTATGTGACTGTATTCTATTGGTGCAATAGATTTACTCTCTATAGGAATAATCCTCATCTCGTTAGCTTGTTATTTTTGTTCCTCTTAAGTATGAGTTCTTGTATATGGCTGTCTTGTTACCGCTCGGGGCTGATCGGACTTTAAAGAATATTGTATCTCCTGGGCTTATTAAATCCATATAATCGAAATCAATGACTTGATTCTTACTATCACTAACGGAACTGAAGTCTCGTGTGGTCTTCTCGTTATTATCAACGTCTAGTATATTCATTCGTATAGTTATTTTACTGGACTTTGGAAACCGGAAGTGACCTTGGAACAGTATTGTACTAGCAACATATGCGGCTGTGTTTGGATATGTAATCTCAAATCCTCTAGTCCCGTTCAATTGAAAATTTGTTAAGTCTGAATTGATCGTCGACCAGTCTGCACCTGACGGTAATACTGAATGATCAAATCCAATGTAACTCTGGTTACCTGAAGCCTTCGGGAGGCGATCAAGATTTTTAACGTTAAAATTAACTGATTTAAGAATTGTTGTTGCAGAGCCAATAGATGTTCCATCTAGATGTACTTCGTTTGCCGCGATAGCATCGGCATTAGCGGTCACTTGAGTGCCGAGATCACCAATGTCGTCCACCCTGGCACTCAATGCGGTAATATCATCATAGTTCTTCTTCGCCATGTCAATTACATGCTTTAAGTCCCCGTAAGTAAGAGTTTTTCCTTCTGTTGTTCCTGCTTTTGGAATAGTGTATTCATCCACACTTTGAGTTAAAATATTACTACCATCTATTTCAGAAGCAACACTAGTATCGTTTAATCTATCTTCAAAAGTTATATTGTCTGTACTAATAACAAAATCTTTAAAGGATAGCAGTTTTGTACCATTATTTGTTTCAATGAGTAGCTTATCAGTATTCAATATCTCCGTACCAGCATCTAGATCTGATATATTAATGATTTCGTCTTCTATTGCCATATAATTATTTAGTTATTTTAGTAATTTACAAACGCTGTTATTGTATTTGTTCTTGTAGTTATTGAATCACAAGCATTCACATCAAACAAATCTACATAGAAATAACCAGAAGATAGAGGTGTTGATTGTGAAGCACCAATACCGACGGTTCCTCCAGCTTGAAAATAGTATTGTATAGTATAATCAGCTAAATTTGTTCTTGTTCCTTTAATATCTACTAAAGGAATATTGATTGTTTGTTTCTGCAAGCTTACGTCTTTTATCAAGTCATTACAGTTCCAATTCACAAAGCCACTTAAATGGACAAATCCTGTATTAGCAGTTAGTGGAACATATAATAAACTACCAGCTTCAACTGTATTAGGATAATTAATTTCCTTTAATATAGCCTCATTTGGATCTGCTGCTCTCGTTCTATATCTTAAAGTAACTTTACTATTATTTTTAATTTCACCAGTAGCTGTATATATATCGTCAAGTGATATTTGTATAGAGTCTCCAGTATTTGAATCTTTTGCATCAACTTGTACATACTCTGTTGTGAATCCTATATTAAAGAGATTTGTACCGGTGTATCTAGGTACAGGTAAAGCCGGATCATGACCTTCTCCACCTGGTAAATTTAAATTTATTAAACTCAATCCTAACACTTCAGGATTTTTATTAATAAAGGTTAATAATATTTTTTCATTATCTTCTTCATTATTAAAATAATCTGTTTTAATTAGATTTATATTTTCATATATATCTATTGAAGGCTTAGTTATTGTGAATTTTGCTTCAATAATATCTACCTCGAGATCATCTCTATATAGAGAAAAATAAACGTTTCTTTCTATTTCATCAGTAAATTCTGTTTGTAGTACTTGATTAAACGTTTCTGTAGATAATGTTGGTATAATTGTAGTAGATAGTGGTCTATTAATTATTAAATTTGGAGCGGAAAGTCCATCACGACCTCTAATACCTTCATCATAATCTACTACTATTTTATTTATTTTTTGAGAGGTACTAGCATCATATGCGGATAAACCAGAAAGAGCAAATGTTACATCTGTGGTGCCTGTTAATGCCTGAGTTTGATAGAACGTAGTCCCTGTACCAGAATTATGTTGCAATAATCCATCACTCAAACTAACTGTATACGTAAGTGTATTCATTTAACTAAAACCCAGCCCCCAGTTCCTTCGTGTCATCTTCAATTATCCATCTGTTTAGATCTGGCCAACTTATGTCAGTTATTCCAGCGGCCGCTCTTAAATTATCTCCCGACGTTCCTGGCAATCCTCTAATTGTTTCTCGCGCGATGGTTTCGGCGAGCGGATCAATCATGATGTTACCAGGAACCTCTGTAATAAACGATCCTGATTCTGCTCCAGGCGACCCGCCAACTACTCCTCCTACTGTTTCTCCTGCTACATCTTGTGTTTTTGTTTTGACTTCATCAAGTAAGCATCTCTTTGTTTTTGCGTCTGGCGCGCCATAGCTATCTGATTTAATTGACTTAAATGCACCGAAACTAATTTCATCGTTATCTGGCCATAAATGACCACTTGAATAAGGTGTCATTTGACCATTAGTTGATGTGCGTAATTGCCAGTGACGAATTCCAGGATTATCAGCCATCATATCTACACTAGCATCATTAAACGCACGAGTTATTTTTAGTGTATTAGGAAAGATAGAAGTAGCATATGTACCTGGTAAAAGTTCATCTAACTCGGTAAATCCTAATTCAAGTGTTCCTCTCCACCAACTTAAAGCATGTACCCAAACGGTATGTTTACCTATTCTTAGCATCCACCAGTTAGTAGTATAATTATCTTTGGTTGATGTTATAGATGATATTCCGTCAGATCCTCGTCCTCCTTGTAGAGGATCAATTTCAGGATTACCAACAGGAGAGTTAAAAGTATAAATTCTATCATTACCGAAGGTGCCATCTTGCATTGACGTCGTACATGCCATTTCCCATCCATATCTCAATGATTCGACTTTCGGTTCTTCTATATCAACAATTTCTGGTTTCGGTAGGACACCACCACACGTAATAAATTTATTAAGAACATCGTGATTTCCTAGCTCTGCGTCTGATATAGCTTTGTCTATTTCTTCAGGAGTTAAGTTTTGATATTGTACGCATATATCCTCTTCAATTACTTCTGGTTCAGATGGTGCGCAAATTGTAATTTCATCTCTTATATTTTTTTCATATTCTATATCTGCTAATCTTCGTTTTGCTGGTATTGCTATATCAATATCTAATTTATCATCAGTAGTTACTCCTTCAGAACTAGCTTTCATTCTCACTAGTCTTTCTCTAAAGTTTTGCGATGCAAGTGCCATATAATTAGCCATATCAGGTGCATTAATTTCATCAACAATTGGCTCTGTTGTGTCACAAGGCTCGTCTATTTTAATACCCGTTACTTCGAATTTCTGAATTTCAAAAAAACTACAATAATTACTAGTTGTAAAAGTTAATCCTACATTAAGTGGAGCTAATTTACCTTGTTTACCCCAGCCGCCTTCTCCGAGGCTGCCTTCTGTAAAATCAACACCATCATGTTCACCAATATTTGCCCATGGTTGATATGCTGCTCCAGTAGTAGAATTTATTACTGTAGGTAGTTTGAGCTCTGCAATCATATTATAGGTATCAACACTAGAGAGTTTATTATAAATTGTAATTTTTCTTCCCCTGTCACCTAAGTCTATTCTATAATCAACAAAAGGAACATCTGAACCATCAGCTAGTGTAGTAGTTGTATGCATAGGTACCGCGCTCGCTGCTTGCATAGTATTCATAGGTATACAAGTTAATACTTGAGTATTGTGATATACACTACCTCGTATACCTACAGAACATGGAGTTTGTGTAAACGTACCGTCACCATAACCGGTGAAGTGACCGACGCCGCCATTTTCAGCATACCAACCCGGTTTTTGTTCGTCTTTCATACAAAAGTTACCTCTTATATCAAAACCAACACCTAGAAAACTATTTGCAAGTCGACCTCTAGTCTCATCATTCCATTTAGTAACTGAACCGTCATCATTAACAGTTTCACCACGGCCTTGTATAAATATTCCTTCCGATGCTTGAGATGTTCCAGCTACCTCGGTAGCAATAAATTCCGAAGGTGCATAACCTAATGTACTACCTATACCATTAGGAACAACTGTACCGGAATCAGGACATACATTTTCATGAAAATAAACACAAAATCCTTCTCCTGGGCCGTCAGGTAAATATTGTTGAAGCCACCTAGAAGCTGTCACCACCGGTGTTCCCGTACTTAGATCTGTTCCTACAACTGTAGAGCTGCCATACGCTGTCATTGATGGTACATTGAACGACCGTGCTCTAAAATCTACTCTAATATTATGTTCAGGATCAAATGCTGTATATTTAGGATTATAGGTTATATAACCACCATGGTGCATAAGTGGGAATGCAGCATTACCAGTTAATGGTTCAATTGATTTATCTAGTTGATCTGATAATAAATTAAATCCTATACTGCTCATGCTTTCTACATGAGTCGGTTTTATAAGATATTCTGGTGATCTTTCTGTATCTCCATAAAAGGATTCTTTATTATTTCTTACTGCATTACTACCTAGAGTTAAGTCAGAGTTTAAATAACCATCAATAAATGTATATGGATTAATAGTAAATTTATCTGTGGGTATGTAAATGTCAGCGTTTAATAAGAAAAAATCAGTATTTATATCTTGGAAAATAAAATTAGATATTGCAAACCCTTCTGCGGCAGTATCGTATTTACCTATAAACGTTACTGAATATCTATTGTTAGTCTTATTATAATTAATAAGTGGTTTTGTTATTGATGAATAATTTGTACCCTCAGAGCACGTTGGCGTAAGAGCCCATATATCAGAATTTACATCTGTTGCTATTGTGTCAATATTTTTTGGATATATGGTAGATTTATAATTTGTGTCTTTATCTATTTTATATATAATAGGTAATGCGCCATATACTGTTTCTATTGAACTACCGTTTTGACATCTATCCGCAGTAATAGAACTAACAGTACAAACAAACATTTGAGTTGTTTCTTCATTGTAAAAAATATCTGATTGTTTTGTATCAAATGGCATATAAAAATATTTACTAAGTTATTATAGCTTTCGAACTGGCTCCTACCTTAAACACTCCATCTTCAAATTCATATAATTCAGTTACTGTTTCCGCAGATGTTTGTATACATATAGTATTTTCAACTACATCAAAATTTAAAATATTACTGCTTGTTAAAATATTAGTTTTAGTCGTAGATCCATGTTTGTTGAAAATATTACTAAATGCTGTCGATAGTGGTTCAACCACTTGAGTATATACATTTCTAACATAAATTTCACCAGCGTCAATATATTGTTGATCAAATAAATGGGTAGCGCTGGTGGTAGGGTTATTTGTTGTAGATAATTCATATGTAGTTGTTGAACTGGTATAAATAGAGGCTGTACTAATTGAATAATATGGTACCGTTGTATCAGTAAAATAGGTTGCTATTAAATCAGTAGAGTTTCCAGGATGATTATTAAAATCACCACAATCTATAGCTGATACCGCAGATACTGAGCCACATGATAATGCGTCAGTAAGAACAGTTGTACATGAATAATCAGTTAATGGCGCTGCAAAGCCTTCTGCACTACCACTGGAGCAAATAGTTGTATCGCTTACAACAACAGTATCAAATACACTCGTATGTCCATCTACACCTATATCAGAGGTAGCAGTTGCCATGTTATCTATACTAGTATACAGTGTACCGGATGCCTCATAGGAAGCAGCACTAATTGCAGATAGTAAAGTATTAAAAAATAAACCATCATAATATTCTGCTACTGTTGTACAGGTAGCTGTGGCGATGTCCTCGGCTGTAATGTACGACGTACCTGCATATCGTTTAGGATAAACAGATTTAATAAAATAAAATTCATTACCATAAATATCACTCTTTAGCTTTATTCCGGTTTTATTTGTAATTAATAAATCTTCGAGCCTTGAAGATTCAGGATAAATGTTCAATACACTTATTGGATATGTGTCTGTATTTTTCCATGTTATTTGATCTGATGTATTATCCCAAAAACTGATTGAATCTTCTTTTTTATTAATACCTGTATGTGAATAATCTATACTATTCTCTTTGCTCTGATATCCATAATTACGTAATAATTTATTATTATAAAAACTAACCGAATCAGATAGTTCAGTATTTTTATATGGAGCATTTTTTGATTTAAATAGTAGGGGTGTTGTTTGCTTGAACTTTACGTTTCGTAAAATTTCACCAGTTCTACTATTTCTGATATGACCTACATTTTTAACTCCTGGCTCATACTTGGATGGATCTGGAATAATATATTCTCTTCCTTTAAATGCTGATAGGTTAATTGTAAATGAGAGGTTAGCTGAATGAAAATTGGTAACCCCTGTATTATTAAATGATAATTGTCTTGAATAAATTTGCTTGTTTTTTAGTTCAGTAAGATTTAAAGATAAATTAGGATTATATCTTTGAGATAAATTATTTGTTGTATTTACATGTTCAAATAATTTATCTACAGTTGCATGATTTTTATTTCCGACCGCGTAATATAAATCATTAGCAAGATATTTCTTTATTAACTCCCCCTCATAAAAAAATTTTAAATTATGAAATCTCTTATCTTCTCCTCTAAAATATCTATCAGGTAATCTCTCAAAATTAACAAAGTTTTCATTAATACCTAAAACGCTATCAGGAGAAGATACACTATTAGTTTTTAGTTTTAATTTTTTACCATCCTTATTTATAGATAACACTTGTAGTATATTTGGTATTTCTTTTAATACCCTCCGCTCCATATCTAAAATTAAATCTTTATCTGTATTATGTATTTTTTGAACAAAATGATCAGAAGCATATGAATTTAAATTTATTTGTATATTATTAGATATTTTTTGTGCATTAATATCTGTTAATTCTGTATTAGTATTTTCTTTAATAAATTCATTATTGCTAAGTAAGCGTATAATAAAGTTTTTAAGGTATTTTTGTATACCTAATTTAGATGATTTTAATTTATTTTTAGTTGTTGAAAACTTTACTTCTTCTCTTAAATCACTAACACCTTTTAATTGAGCTCTTATTAATTGTACAAAATAAACTACTGCTAGTTCTAATTCATAAATATCATCAACGTCAATTTTTGATAAAAATCTCGAAACATCACTATGTAAACTACTTAAATTTATATTTTTTAAAAATTGAGTATAAATACCTTTTACATAATCTGTGTTAGTAGTAGTATTAACTACTTTCTGATCTTTCCAGTCTATGAGATATTTGTTATATAATAATGATAGTTCTGAAGCTTCGCGAATATCTGCATAGTAGGTTTTCCATTGCAAAAACGATAATGGGTTAGTTGTATTTAAATCGACCGTCATAAGCTAAGTCCTTTCCTAATTTGATAATCTAGATTATTAAAAATTATACCACCGTCATTTTCCCAGCTGGCACTAAGAGAGGATGTTGATCTTGAGATTGTTGTATAAGGATTATTATAATCTATGATACTGTTTTCAATATTTTCAGCTGATAAGGTTGTATCATATGCTGTATATGGATAAAATTCATACAATAAATCTAAACCACTAGCACCAGTTACTGTTGTATCTAATTCCCAGCCCCAGTTACTATATACATTATACGTGGAAAGTGGGTATGTAGCCGATACACCAGCTGTTGAACCATCTACACTTTTTGCAGGTACTTGTTGAGGGTTAATTAAAATATATTCATTATTAAATTTTTGTAATGCTACAAATTTTGTATCTGCTGTTACTTCATAAGTTAATGAAGTGATAGGAGATGTAAGATCTATATTTCTACTAGCAGCAGAGCTTGTATAATATTGTGTGTCGAAATTATCATTAACTCTATGGTAGTCACCTAATAGTTTAGAAATTTTAATACTAAATAAGTTATATAATCTTTTTAATTCAGGTGGCGGATTAGGTGATACAAAATCAATATCTTCATTAAAAAAGTCATAGAATGATTGTATATTTTCTATTTTACAAAAATCAATATCAGTATTATTTGAAACAAAATTAGCTGTTTTTTCAAATATAGTTTTACCGAATACAGTAGGACTCGAACTTGCTTGACCTACAAATGATGTAAAAACACCATCAAATAAATTATCATATTCATGTAAAAAGGATTGAAATCTATAGCTTTTTAATACTTGAGAGTAATCTATATCTTCGTTTATTTTATATATTTCAACATCATTAGTAGAAGGGCTTATTGTAAAGGTATATGAACCTGTTATAATGTTGTCACCTTTAACTCCAAGAGACACAGGACCATATGGTCCTGTAGGATCATAATCTATAGTGTCGTTAAACGCAGAGAGTGAAGTCAGAGCGGAAAAGTTGTTTTGCCGTCCAGTTACATTTAATGTCCATGTACCGGCGCTAACTGGATCAATGTTAAGATATAAAAAGCTGCTTAATTCTGTTTTTTCCGTTGTTGGATTATATGGTAAACTGGTAGTACTTAAACTACTTATATTGCTCGTCGATGTTGTATCTCCACTAACCCATTCAACAAAAAATTGATTACAATCAATTGTAACATCACTTACTATACCGTCGAAATTTTCAGTGGCTTGTATGTACAATCTTTGAGGTTGAGTATTATCTGCATCAACGAGTACAATGTGAGTCTTATTTTCTGTTAACCCATCGTCACTGTATGGTGGTGTTGGATCAGTAGTACCTAAAAATAATCTTACCCATCCTGCGGTACGATTAGATATAGTTAAAGAAACTTCATATTCTTTTCCTAAAACCGTATTTACATCTTGATATAAATTGTTAAC
>Ga0208920_1000157_pt1 | contig 18406 bp, 36 predicted proteins | sample 19_taG_FD_184094 | JGI IMG/M metagenome (GOLD analysis project Ga0208920, IMG submission 184094) | Marine viral communities from the Subarctic Pacific Ocean - 19_ETSP_OMZ_AT15317 metaG (SPAdes) (version 2) | ecosystem: Environmental > Aquatic > Marine > Oceanic | place: Pacific Ocean | collected...
CCTCGATGTGGTTGCTCGCCGCCTCTGGACTCTTCCTTTCTAGGCCCAGGTGGATTGCTGTTCCCATCTCCAGGTTTGCTCCCTGAATCATGGGGCGCAGCAACTCTAGGTACTTGAACCTGTGCAGCTGCTCGCACCGGCTGAACGTAACCATTTCCGATTGCGTGATTGCTCTCTTTGTCATACAAACTCTCCCATCCTTCAGCGAGCAGGTGATCAGCCCCGCAGTATTCGCAGGTAAAGGTTCCATTCAGGCGAATGGACACCGCTGTGTGATCACAAAACTCGCAACAAATCGCCTCTTTCATGGCGGGTCTCCTTCCTAGAGAGCCGTCAAGATAATACATGTGCAGAATAATTAGGTCAACTGGTTGTAATACATTAGTAAGGTATGTATGCTCCCTTCTTTGGAGGTGTGAATGAACGTCATGAATCTCAATGGAACAAGGCTCCTTCGCGAGTGGCAAAGCCGCGAAGGAATAAACAGAAAACAGGCAGCTGAAAGGCTTTCGGTGGGCTTGCCAACGCTCGACTCCTGGTTGCAGGGGAACCGTCGCCCAGGCTTAGCGGCGGCTCGAGTTATTGAAGAGGCCACTGGAGGCCTCGTTAAGACAGATGACTGGTTGACTGGCGAGGAGCTCGCCACCGTCCGGTCGGCAGGGAATTAGTTCACCACACAGGCGGGACAGTACTCGTCCCGGCTAGGGGGAAGTTATGGCAAGAATCAGGTCGGTGAAACCTGAGTTGTTTCACCACGAGGGACTGGCATCGTGTTCTCCACATGCGCGTCTCCTCTTCGTAGCGATGCTGCAGTTGGCGGATAGAAAGGGAAGGTTCCGCTGGCTTCCGATGCAGGTACATGCACACGCCTTCCCATATGAGCCAGAACTATCTGTCCATGAACTGGCAGAGGAGCTTCGGGGCATTGGATGCGTTCAGGTCTACCGTGCTGGAGAGAAGCGCTACGTGGATGTGCTGAACTTCACCAAGCACCAGAGAGTTCCTAATTCTGAAAAACCCTCAACGGCCCCTGAGCCTGCAGAAAAAACTTTGACAACTTTTGTTGAACACGATGTCGAACAATGTCTGACACCATGTTCAACAAAATCACCCTTGGAAGTATGGAGGTATGGAAATGGGAAGGATGGAAATGGGAAAGGGGAAGAGGGAGGTATGGAGGTAGGGAAGAACAATAAGTCTGTACTAGAGGCAGGAGATCCAATCTCCAGAGTCTGGAACATGTACAGGAGGTATCACCCTAGAAGCAGGACAGAGCCAACAGAAAGCTGGCGCGTCCTCATCGAGAAGGCCTTAGAGGAACACTCCACAGACGACCTTTGCCTGACTGTGCGCTGGGCTAAGGAGTCTCAGGCTTACTCGTTCCAAAGAAGCAAAGGGCACGACAAACTGAACAACATCCTGGCGTCGACAAAGCTGCCAGGAAGGATTGAATCCGCCCTTGAATGGGCAGGAATGGCCTCCTCCCTAGAGGGATGGCTCGAACACAACGCGAAAGCAGCGCTTCGGTATAGGGACGAAGCGAAGCAGTACGGAGCCGAGATGTCTCCAGGCTCGCTAATCCACTACATGGGTGAGTATGGACTTGCTCAGCCGTCGCCAGAAGTAGAAGCAAAAGTAATCAATTGGTTGGTATCAAGGGAGTCGATGTGAGTATTGGTAGTTCGGAGCATTCAGAGAGAGCTGTACTGGGGGCAGTGTTCATCGCAGGAAGTGACGCAGTTCACGAAGCGGTTGGGCTGGGGATAACAGCAGAACACTTCTCCATACCAAGCCACCGCAAGGTGTGGGAATTGGTCTCAGCTGAGGTTGACTCTGGCAGGCCCCCAGAGGTGGGCTTTATAGCGGAGCGGTACCCAAGGGACGTTAAGTCTTGCGGAGGGCTGTCGTTCCTAACCAGCCTTAGTAGTTCTTGCGGGTCACTAGCCTTGCTCCCTCAGTACGTGGAGAACATCCTTGAAGCAAACAGGAGGGCTCGCATGGTGCTTGCCGCGAAAGAAGTCCTCCAGGCGGCAGCCGACGATGAGCATCGGGCAGACCACCTTCAGGTAATCATGGAGAATGCACTCAACGAGTCGTCTAAAGACATGGGCATTCAAGAAAAGCCCGAGTCGGTAGAAGACATCATCAGGGAATGGTCTAACAAACGAGCCATGGTTCTCTCGGGAGAGTCAAAGGACACAGAGCTCAAGTGGGACCTGTTCGCCCTTGACCGCTTTGTCCTCGCGGGCCCAGGACACCTCATTGTTATCGGAGGAAGGCCGAAGATGGGCAAGACCCAGCTCGCCGTCTCTCTTATGGCAAACATAGCGAGGAAGAGCGGGCCGGCCCTGTTCTGCTCCGCTGAGATGGGCAAGGAGGCCCTCGCTAGACGCATCCTAAGCTCCACCATGGACATCCGGACAAGGGACTCCACAAAGTTCGCCCTTGGATTCGAGGAGACCATCAAGGGATGGCAGGGTGTGCCCCTAATGTTTGACTACAAGGCCCGAACGGTTCGCAAGGTCTGCGCCAGTATCAGGCAAGCCAAAAGGAAGTTCGACATCGGAGCAGCTGCAGTCGACTACCTGCAGTTGCTTGAGATGGACGGAGCTCGCTCAGAGGAGGAAGAGATTGGTAGGGCCAGCAAGACCTTCAAGGGCCTCGCTGAGGAACTCGAGATACCCATCCTTCTTCTCGTTCAGGTGAACAGGAAGTGCGAGGACCGAACTGACAAGCGTCCTTTGATGAGCGACATTCGCGGCTCAGGACGTGTCGAGCAGGACGCTGACGCTGTTGTGTTTGTGTATCGAGAGGTCTACTACAACGAGCGCTTCCCAAGACCTTCTCAGGTTGAGCTGATCGTCAGAGCCAATAGGCACGGCCCAACCGGAACCGGCATGTCTTTCTGGTCACCCGGCTCCGGTTGGTTTAAGGACCCTACGCATCAATGGGGCGAAGGGTCACCTCCTCGGTAAGGCCGCGCCTCCGAACACTAGCCCTCGGTATTCCGAGAGCTATCCTGTGCCGGCGCACAGTCTCGCCTGAGATTTGTATGCCCCAGCGAAGCGCTTCGATAGCGAGCTCTTGGTCGTTGAGCCTAGGCCAGGACTTAAGGAGGTTAGCCACCGTCTCTCGGTTCTTCTCTCCTACCGTCCTGGCACTCTCTTTTGCTAGAGCCAGGTCTGTGCAGCGTTCGCACAGGTCCCAAGTCTCGCTCTCGTTCACAGGCTTTCTCTGCCACCCGTCAGGGTAACGCTTCGGGAAGATAAGCCACTCGTCTCTGCCACACTCGTCGCAGCGAACTACCGAGTACCTCATCAACCCTCCTCCATGATCCTAAGCGCCCTTGCCATAGGAGACTCGATACCTCGCCTTGCCCTTGCCTCAGCAACGGATTGTTGCGTTATGCCAAGGTCTTTTGCCACACGAACATCTGTCCATATGCCTAGCTTTGGGTGGTAGTTTTCGTTTGGCTTTGCCCCTACCCGAAGCTGTACGCCGAACCGCTTCAGGTAGGACAGCGCTGTCTGGTACGAGATGGACCACTTCTCTGCTAAAGCAGCCGCGCTACCTACCTCGCCATAATCTCTTAGGAACTGGTCCTTTTGTTCGTCAGAGATAGTTCTACTTCTTGCCATCTTTCAATCCTCCTTCTTTCTGTGTTGTTTGTTTGTTCCAAAAATGACCCTGCCTTCGGCCAAGGTCTAGACCTCTAAGTGTTTTCCTGAACCTAGTGGGGCTGGATCCGTCGAAACTGTCGGCTCCCGAGTCCTGGCAGAGATTGATTCTCTTTACGCTGTTCACTCGAGCCACATGGAAATAGCAACCACGCTCCCTTGCTAATTCGCCCCACATCGGCATGGTCTCCAACTTCCAGTCGGTTGAGCCGCCAAGGAAAAGGCCCACCTGCTCTGAGAGCATGGACCGAACGTCGTCCGCAACCATCCCGTCCTGAACAGGAAGGAGCATTGGCCTGCCGATGGACTCGAGCCTCGGCAACCAGGACGCAGACATCTTGAGAGACTTGAGCCCTCCGCCAACAATGTCTGGAAGAACTATCCAGTCGGCGTTTGGCCCGTGGTCCTGCAGCACACGCTCAAAGCCGGCGACATTAAAAGGTAGCCCCTTTGTGTGGCAGCCCCACGCCCCGTTGTCTAGACCGTATGGAAGGGGCGAAGGCGTTCTGTAGTTTTGACTTGGCTCGATTATGAACCTCCATCCTGCCCTCCTTAAGGCCTCAAGCGTAAGCCCTGAGCAGCGGGATGTGTATGCTGACATCATCTCATGCCTCGCTGTCGCGCAAGACAAGCATCGCATTCCCTACACGGCATATCTCCTCCTGCGTAACAGGACCAAGACATCACAATTAAGCTGGTTGCGTGGACTTGCCTTGCTAAGTCAACAACACCACGCTTGCTTAGGTCCACAAGGGGGCTAAATATCGGAACCCTTATGTCCTGTTCAATCTGGTCAAGGGTGCTTCGCCTGCAGTCCTCAAAAACCTCTGCATCGTCAGCGCAAGCCCCGATCACCAATGCGTCAGGGAATGGCTGCATCAGCGCAGCTACTTCCAGCATCTTGCGATTTCTTCCGGGGACAACTACCGAAGGCCCAGACAGCTCGCCGGAACCAGTAAGGGAAGACTCGCCGCCAATATCTAAAGAGCGGACCCTGAACCTTGTTCGACAGGTGCTGGCGATCCTCCTCGCCGCCTCTAACTCCTTCTCTGCGTGACGCTGTCCATAGTGAAAGCCTACAGCGTCGACAATATCCAGGTCGGAGTCATACCGACCGCCAACCGGAAGCCGATGTCGAATGGCCCAGGCAAGACACACCGCCGAGTCCATACCTCCAGACAAAAGAACGCGAATCATCTCTCACCTCCTGCTTTCGCGATTTGCTCTGCCAGCCGCTTCGCCATCAGCGGCGGAACGGCATTTCCAATTTGTTTATCCACCGCAGTGCGGCTCCCCTGCCAAGGCCAGTCGGGAGGAAAGCTCTGCCACGCAGCCCTCCACTGCCACGGCGCCCGGAACGTCATCAGCTGAGAGCATGACTTCTTCGGATCGTGGTGCCCCCGAGCCCCTAGCCTTGGGTCGGTGTGAACGGTCAGCGCGGCCGACTCCATCCACTCGAGTACGTTCTCAGGGATGTCTACTAGGTTGATGCTGCAGCAGTGGTGCCTCGCCAGGACAGTCCCTGCAGCAGAGTCCATCTTGGTCGGCGGGTGCTTTCGCTTCCACTCCTCGTCAACGCTAGGAGCTGGGCTTCTTAGAGTGACGTGGACCAAGTTGTCGTGCCCGTTGTAGTGGGACGCCAGCACTGTGCGAGCTGCCTCGTCAAGGGAGGTGGGAGAGTTGCCTGCCCACCTGTCCTTGTTGGCGAGGCGCTTCGCATAGGAAGGGATGGGCGGTTTGAGAACCTCTCCATCTTCCGATACCAGTCGGCACTGGTGGGACCATCCGTCACCCTTGACAGTGTGGGCAGGGCCTTCTGTCCAGGGAGGCTCACCCTTCCACCTTGAGCCAGTCCCCTCGCCGGCCATGTCTCGCTTCGTTGGGTTTCCGCCCAACGTCTCTACTCGAAAGCCCTTACCGTTTATCCCAATGGCGGAGCCGGCGGTTACCCATGGGATGTCTCCATCAAAGAGTCCAGGCGCCTTACGCGGGTCGTAGTGCGTCTTAGAGGGCCAGGACGGCTCAGACTGGTCTAGCCTCCACCCCATGATGAAAACCCTTCTACGTGCCTGTGGGACGCCGTAATCGGCACAGTTGAGGAGCTCCCACTTCACCCCATACCCAAGGCTCTTTATCTCCTTGAGGATCTCCTCTCGGTAGCCGACGTGCCTCTTCTGTGCAAAGCCGGCTACGTTCTCTGCCAGGAAGTATCGGGGGCCAGTCTCCTTGATGGCTCGTATGAACCAAGGGAACCCGTCCCGAACGTCCTTCCTCCCAGCTTTCTTCCCTGCGTTGGAGTATGGCTGGCAGGGGGGTCCGCCAGTCAGCACGTCAACGCCCTTCCAGGGAGAGAAGTCCATCGTAGACAGGTCTCCCTGGATTACATGCTTCTCTCCGAACGCAGCTCGCAGGGTGTTGCATGCCTTCTCATCAATCTCCACTAGGGCTGCGTGTTCAAAGCCCTCTGACCCAAAGCCAAGGGCCATGCCCCCTGCGCCAGCAAACAGTTCAAGTGTTTTCATGTCCTCTCTCCTTCCTAGATGACGACGCCGTCGCCATCACATGACTTGCATTCGGGATCTACCGGGCGCATCCCGTAGTCCTCGGGGCCAGCCTCGTTGCCCCACTCATCGCAGACGGTCTGACCACCCCAGCACTTCTCACATCCATGAGTGCGGCGCCACTCAGCCGCCGACTCCTCCTCCGCCTCCTTCTCAGCAGCGTCCAGTTCAGCAGCGGAGCAGGGCAACCTCACCCGGTAGCCTCCGTTGCAGTCCAAGCCGTCGCTTCCTTCGCAGTAGGGGTAGATCGTGAACGCCCCGCGAGGGTCGAACTCGTTGGTCTCAAAGTCCACCGGCAGTCCTGCTGCTGTGTACTTGAAGAACGTCCTTCTCAGGCTGCGAAGGGACATGGCGTCCGCCTCAGCCTGAGTGCATGGCCTGTTCCCTGGCGCCGCGTCAGCGTCGAACCCGCCAGATGCCCGGAAACCGTTTGGCACCGACTCTCCTGCCTTTACGGTGCATCCGTAGTGGTCGAACAGGTCGGTCGCTGAGCGGATGGTCTTCCCCTCCTTACGGGCGAACCCCCGGACGACAGCCCTGGAAATGAGGTTGTGCTTCGACCAACCGTTGTCATCGCTGTACGCCTCTGTGCAGGTTGCGCTGCAGAAACCATTCTGCCACCAGGAGTCCAGCGGCCCATTGCCGATGAACCCAAGCGGGTTGGGGATGCCGGGGTCCTTCTCTGGAAGCTCCGCGTAGCAGAAATTGCAGATGTGGTCAGGCCAGTCGTTCCTCTGGCAGTATCGATCCCAGTCTTGGCTGGGGCAGTAATCAATCATGTCCTCACTCCTTCCTCTTCGTCTGGAGACCAGCCGGCCTCCCTTGCCCATTCAATTGCCTCAAGCACGTCGCTGCTTGTGCGCCTCTCTTCGCTGGCTCTAGCGACAAGGGCGGACTCGACTATCTCCATCGCCTTGGAGATAGACTCAGACCGCCCCCGGCAGTAGAAACTCCTTAGGGTTAAGACACTCAGTCGACTGTCAATCTCGTCCCTCTCCCTCCTATGGAGATCGCTGCCGTTTGCCAGCCGCACCTCAAGGTCCTCAATCTCCATATCAACCGACTGAGCGTTCTCATCGGCAAACCTAATCTGATTGGCGATCAACTTCTTCGCGAGCATTAAGCAATCCATCTCACTCTCCTTCCTGGTGGAATGTCCACCAACCCACTACGTCTAGCAGTGAGCCAAACAACTCTGGCCTATCCGCCCAGGCGGACGCCTCTTCATATGTGAGCCCAAGGCTGAGTCCGAGCTCGACCGCATACTCGACAGCAGCGTCAAGCCAGTCAGCCTTGTCCATTCTAAGGACCCGCTCCCTGTCGGTGTCCTCTATGCGCTCCCTCCATCCACTCAACATCTCTTCCGTTGGTTGGTCCTGAACCTCCATGTCACTCTCCTTCCTAGAGCCACTCGACATGGCCGAGCGGCATCTTTGTTACGGACATCCCCGCATACTCCGCGTAGTCGGGGAATGTCCTGGGCTCGCCTTGGTCGTTTCTGGGATACCCGCCACGCCGCTTACGCGCTGCGAGGTACTCCTTCCGCATCGCCTTGACGCACTCTTCCTCTGTCTCGCCAACGACGGTCAGATCGTAGTTGAAGACGTTTAGTTGGGCGAGATAGACGCTCTTGGACTCCTTCTTCTTGCTCATGCTCCCTCCTTCCGACCTATCCCATCCAAAACAACTTGTGCCTGGAACTTAAAGACCTTCCCGTCAGTGACCCTCTCTCCAAGCACGGGGTACTTCCTGCTCTTTGGCTTGATGCCAGAGACTCGGTAGACCCCGCCGTATGTCTTGAACATCTCGCCGTAGAAGTTTGGATCAAGACCAAACCGACTAGCGTACTTGCGGAACTCCGTCTCCTCGGGAGCAACTGCGCTACCATCATCAGCCCTCTCGGGGATGATGAGCTTGAACGCTATCGGAACCTCGTTGTACTGGTAGGTGCAGTGCTTCCGCTGCAGCACCACGCCGTACTCCTCAGCCACGAGCTCAAGCGCCTCCTTGCAAGCATCCAAAACCTCTTGAACATTCTTCTTATCAAACCTTTGCATTGCCATCTCTCTCTCCTTCCTATGCTGCCGCTCTTTTGCGGACAGCGAACTTGCCACCATCAAGCTTCTTGACGTGGCGAAAAACCTGCGCCTCGGGCATTCCTGGGCAGAAGATGAATACAACCCTGCCCCCCGTTTCGTAGGTCACATAAAAACCCTCCGACAAGAAGCACTGAACCTCTAGCGGAGACAACTCATCAAACCTTCCAATAATCTCGGTCGCCGGCACTAGCTCGATGCCCAACCAAAGAACAGGAAATCCTTCATCCCTGATTCGCTGTCAGTTTCAATGTGAATACATCCGGCAGGACCCCACTTGTCGTCGACCCTTGGGTCGCACTCGTCGATCAGCCTGTCTGCGAACGACGACACCTTCGCTCCCTCTGGCACGGCGATCATCGCGTACCCATCCTTCTCCGCGATGCTCCCGGTGTAGCCGGCGTGACCGTAGTCGTGCCGAGCCCGGCGAACCGCCTCGTCGAAAGCATCCTGAGCGGTCTTGCCACTCGCATTTGTAAAGAAAACGTCAGCTCCCATTTCTCTCTCCTTTCAGTTGACAATTAACTGCCATCATTATGCAACAAAGGGTTGTGTCTTGTCAACCCTTTGTTCTGTTAATAGATCGCTCAAAGCCACCCTTTGAACGAACCCTGTTGTGTTCTTTGTGGCAGGACCCTTGGCATGCAGAATCACCCAGTGCCCTGGTGGATCCCAGAACCGAATGTCGTCCTCGTCGCCAGAGACAACGGGGAACCCCTTCCACACACCCGCCTCGACAATCTGCCTGGACGCCTCCTTCGCAGTCGTCCTTGTCATGCCTGCCGCTGTCTGCACTACAACAGCAGCGTTGTGCCCCGCCTCGAGGTAGCGCACCGCCCTCCCCATAGACTCCGGGCCCTCGCTGAGACTGAACGTCAGGTGGTAGTTCGGCGGGGGACTCCGCTTCTCAAGAGGCACCTTCGTGTAGTCGTACCAGTAGATGTCCTGGAACTCGTCGATGACTCCGGACCTCTCCCACAGGATGTCACTCGTACCGTTCAGCCTGACCGCAGGCTTCATGCCCTTGATCTTCGCCAAGTACATGTGCTGATGTAGTTCCATCCTGAGCTGCTCCATGAAGTCCTCTCGGAAGAGGTGATAGAACAGCGTCTTGCTCACTCGAGCAGTCCTCGCCATGTTCGTCACCAACTGACCAGTCGTCTTGATGCAGACATTGGCGCAGCTGGTAGCGAACGGGCAGGTGTTGAACCCAGACTCAATTGACGGAGAGAGGTGCATCACTGCAGTTAGAACTCCCTCCTCCTCGCCTTTTTGAATCTTGAAGTTCTTGCCAAATATTGTGCGAAGCCTTGCCGACTTCGTGTATCTGAGCCGGTCCTTCAGGTTCGCGTCATCCGGGTCCAAGCCGATTGATTTGATTCCCTCACGCACTCTCTCGTTTTCGATCCCCATCGCTTTCTCCTTCCAAAGTGTTAGTGCAATTGGGGCAAGCCCCATCTTCCATGCTCGCATCGAGCGTCCATTCCTTACATCCAGGACAGCACGTCCCGAAGTCCTTCCAACAGGTGTCACATATTCCTTTCTCGTCTAGGCTGTCAGGCGCTGTTATCTCCTCACATCTCTCACACTCTTCACAGTCACACTGCTCCGTACCGCTAGCGTGGTAATTCCCTCCGCAGCCCATGCAGGTGCCGTAGTGGTTGCCCCAGTCAGGGGGTAGGTTGCTCATGCTTCCTCCTTTGCATGCACAGCGGCGTACCAGGTACAGGCCTCCTCGGGGTAGAAGCCCGCCTTGTCGAGAGCCTTGAACATCTTGGTGTGCTGGGCGTAGGTCGGGTAACTGTGGTCAAGCGAGAAGTATGGGCCGACCTCTCCGCCGTCGTAGACCACGATCAGCACTGACCCAAGGCCATACAGTTCGCCCCTATCTGCCCACTCCTTTGGGGAGTAGAAGGTCCGACATCCTCCGGTGTAAGTTGAGTCCTCCTTCTTCAGTAGGTTTACGATTGTCTGTGCTGCTGCCTTCCCGCAGTGGCACAGTCCCTCGGGCATCTCAAGCCCCTCAAGTTGTTTGGTCATTACCTTCTCCTTCCTGGCCCACTTCAGGCCAAATCACAGTCGGTGTGATTGTGTGGAGCTCGCCGCCGTGAAAGCACCAGCGCCAACGCTCATCCTCTCCCTCAATCTCAATCCATGAGCCATCCCGAACGAACGGGGCGATGGCCCTAAAGAGGTGCTCGTCGTCACCGAGCTTTTCGCAGTCAAAGCAGATGGCGGTTACGTCCCCGCCGACAGCCCCCTGCAACTCCCATCTCCATGCAACCACTGCTTCCTCGAGCGTCGTTGCATTCTTGTATTCGTCGGTGTCTATCCAAGAGAACCAACTCTGTCTCTTGCCTCCTGGCTCGTAACTGCCGCCACGCCCATTGTCTGGGTCAAGCGCCTGGATTGCCTTGAGTGCAGCTGCCTTGTCCTCCTTCTTCATAAAGAAGTCGCAGTCGTTTTGTGACATGTAGTAGCCCATCGCCTAGTCCTCCAATGCGAACGCTAGGTCTTCGCCTAGCGCCTTTGTTGCGAGCTCTCGCCCAGTCCAATCCGAGAAGTACCCGTCCGAGCTGATGTAGTACGGGTCCTTCAGCGCGCCGGCCTTGGTCAGGTGGTGTCCCACAATGCACAGCACTGCAGTGACAGCCTCGTCGTATGGCTTGCGAGCGGTCTTGCAGAAGTTGAACTCGCAATCCGCCCTCTCGAGGAAGAACGTCTCGTGTCCGTCTTCACCCTTCCCGTTGAACCGGATAGCCCCTTCGTTAATCAGGGGCGGTCCCACTGCGTTGAACTCGAACTGCAGGTTTGGAACCTCAGCGACGACCTCCTCAGACGCAGCCTGAATCTTGGCCCACGTCTCCTTGTCGATCTCCGGTAGCTTCCAATAGTGTGTGTATCCCATCGCCTCTCTCCTTCCGGCCCTTAGGCCATTGATGCGCGGATGTGCGCCGTCTCATCTCCGCCGCCACTACCAGCTTGGTAGTGCTCGTAGTTTCGGATCGGTGTTACCTCCTTGTAGTGCTCCTCAATCGAGGGGCTTCGTTCGTACTTCGCCTTGTACGCCTGGAGGAACCTCCCTGCATCGGAGTCCTCCTCGAGGTAGGCGAGGTGGTCTTTCATGTACGAGTAGGACGAGATGTCCCATTGGATTCTCAGCTCAACAAGCAGGTGCTTGGGAACCTCGAGCCACCCATGTCCAGGGTCTGTGTAAAAGTTGAACGTAACCATGTCAGCCTCCGTTCACGGGGAAGACTAGGCTCTCCCCCTTGGGGCCTTGACCGCGCAGGGTGCCTCCGTCGTTCCCCTCGTCGTCCCTCGACGGGTAGAGGAGGGTTCCGTCGTCCAGGTGGATCACGATGGGTCGGTCGTACCAGTCGCCAGCCTCGTCATCCGACATCCAACGCACACTCTCAATCTTCCTTCCTACGAGGTGCTTCTTTCCGTAGTTGTTCCAGCGTTTCTTCCGCGCTTCCTTGGTCTCAGACATCACTCTCTCCTTCCTTGATACGGAGCATCCCCGTATCGGTTAGCCCGTCGAAGCGAACCCGAATATCTTCCATGTCCGGGTGCAACTTCTCGAGGTCGGACTTGTTGGTGTACGGACCACTCGGGGTCCGGAAGTCCTTGTTCTTGTCGAAGTCAGCCTGCGCCTCCTCCAACTCCTTGTAGTCCCGGCCATACGCCGGCATCAGTGGTACTAATCCAAACATCTCACTCTCCTTCCGTTAGCCTGTTATTGACTCTCGCTTCCACCCAGCAGGCCAAGCCGGATAGGGCGCATTGGATGAACTCGAGTTCATCCCTCTCAGTTCCAGGACCGAGTGCCGCGCGAAGCCTTTCGGCTCGCTCGCTCTCGACGGTTGCGGTCTCCGGGTCGTCGACAGACAACTCCCATACATGGACGCTCAGGGAGCGAATGCTTCCCTCAAGGCCCCGCAACGTCTTGATGTGATCGCTCATTCCCATACCTCTCTCCTGTCTGCCCAGTGCTGGGCGGTTAGCTGAGCCTCATCGGCATAATCAGCACTTGAAGCAGAATCTCTGACCCATTCAGAGTCCTGCCCTCAGCCCTCAAGTGGATGGGGTCGAACTTCGTGGAGACTCTCCAGGCGGACCTCTGGTGCTCCGTCCCCGATCCCTTCCCCGTCACGCGAACATCCCGAATTGCAGTCATCACCCGGTGAACGAGTGCGATGTTGAGCCCAACCTCCTCCCCGTCCTGAGCTGCCCTGCTCCCTGGAAATGGCGCTCGCACATCTGGGAACACTGGCTCCTCCCACTCAAGGACATCAGCCGCCTTTCCCTTTGCCTTAATCCATGAGGCTAGGGAGCTTGCCGAGACAAAGGCTTCTCCAGACAGCCCCTCAACTGGCGGCAACTCCGCAACAATGGCGCAGTGACCGTCCGTCCCAATCAAGAACGACACCTCGTCGTGGTACTCAATTGCTGCGTACTGCAGCGAAGGGCGTGTTCCTTTGTGGCCCGCAATCCTGTGGATCGCCTTGGCTGCGGGCAGCCAGTCGGTTGGCAACTGCGCGGTCCCCGCTATCAATGAGCTAGGCCTCTTCGTGCCTATGTATCTTCCTTCTTCCATTTCACTTTCCTTCCTCAATAAAGGGCTCAAACTCTGCCCTGTAGTAAAAGACGTGCTCCCAACTACCGTCCTCATAGAAGACTGTGTAGTAGTGAGAGAACCCGTATATCGTTTCGCTTACGCTTACGATTTCCTTGCTCATGCTTCCTCCTTCATTGCCTTTTCCCAAACGATGCGTGCTCGGTCGAATAGTTCGTGCAGGTCCTCATCTTCAAGACTCATGGAGTCCCGAATCTCGGGCCAGTTTAGAAGCTCCTCGGCTGCTGCGATTTCACACAGCAAGCGTGCAAACTGGACCTCATTGTTCCCCCAAACAGGCGATAGGTTGCTCATACTTCCTCCTCGGTTGGTTGCTCCATGTCATGCTCATCCTCAAAGAAGAACCCCTGATCGTCGGACATGGCTGATGGCTCGTAGTCGGTCGGCTTGCCGGCCAACTCCCAGCACGCCTTGTGCCAACACCCAGGCTCGTTCAGGCATGTGCTGTTGTCGACCCATGGGCCGTACTTGAGCTCATGGCCTTCCCAACCGCCGTTGAAGAAGACTCTGCCGTACCCGTCGTACTCACCCTTGACGATGTTCCCGTCGTGCTCAACGACAACAACATCCCTCATCCAGTTGTTGATGTGGTTCGTTGCGTACTCAGACAGCATCGGGTGACCACACTCCCTGCAGTCCCATGAAAAGAATCCCATCTCACTCCCCCCTCTCCTTCTTGTGTTTCCTGGCGAAGAGGGGCTTCTCAGCCTTCCACCCATCCTTCTCGACGAGTTCCGAGACCATCTCGACCGCCTCCGCATAGTTCCTAGCCATCACTGTCCTTTCAGGCACAGCTCCGACCGTGTGCGTCCCGCCCTCCTTGCTGACCAGCATGGTGATTGTGTATGTATTCATCTCACTCTCCTTCACTAGTGACGGACGGTTGCCCTAGGTGTTTGTAGATGTCTTCCATGAGTTCACTCATCTCGGGCCAAGGACAGGCGTCGTCGAACAGTCCCTCGATGACATCACAGCACCGAAGCAACAGGTCTCGAGCTGTTGGCCTCCCGGTCATCTGGCGCAGGACATGAACGACCTCGTTCTTGATGTCCTCGTCGTCCCAACTACTCGCGACCTTGAGATCCTCGTCGCTCAACCCGTGGTCGCCGCTGTCGCCACAAATCTCGGCGGTCATTGAGAGTTCGTTAGCCACGTCCTCCAGGTCCCCTTCGTAGTAGGACGCATTGACTAGGTAGTAGCTGGCAACGTCAGGGATGGTCATCCCTATAACGCTGTTGCCCGTATCGTAAATGTTGTCGCAGGTGTTCCCGACCATGGACTCAATGCAGTCCAGGCGGAACTTCTTGATTGCCTCTTCACTCATCTCACTCTCCCCTCTGCCCATCGCTGGGCCTCGTTAACATTGAAACCAACACCCTTTGAAAGGTGCTGACCGTTTTGATCTCCTCCTCGTCTGGCTCGTGCCAGCTCGGCAGGTTGTGGTGGAGCCCCTTGTTCATCTGGATTATCTCCAGCGCATAAACAATGAAGTTCCAGACCGCCCTCCAGGTGTCGTTGCTCAGCGTGATGGTGGTGTACCCACCGCTGTACTCAGCGGTCATCGAGCCAACGATGCAGTCAATGCAGACATCCTCTTCCGGCGACAGATAGAACTCAGTGCCGCAGTCCTTGCAGCGTTGAGCTTCAATCGAATCTCTCATCCTCACTCTCCTCCCGTCGATTAATCGACAGTTGGTTGGGGCGGAATTGCCCCGGAATCTCTAGCCACGGATAAGCCTAAAATCACGCCAGTGTGGGTCGAGCCACAGGGCAAGCCGGGACTGTCCATTGGGGCGACGTGCGTCCTTGTGCCAGAGGAGGACGACGAGCGCCCCAACCTGGAACTCCCAGCCGACGCGCCCCTTGAACGGGACCAGCCTTTTCAGACAGATCACCGCGAGCCTCCGAAGCTTCCTGAATGTGTATCTCCTATACTTCATCTCATCCTCCTCTCTGCCCAGTGCTGGGCTTGTTGTTGGTGTCCTCCTCTGTCGGCACAGGATCGTGGTCAGAGTCGGTCTTGATGTATGGCGGGTAGTCCTCTCGGGGTCGTCGTGCTCGATAAGGCAAGAGGGTTTTGTCGCTGCGTCTCCTTGTTCGCAGCCTCTCTCGTATCTCGATGTTCGCTTGTGCCAGTGTCATGACGACCTCCTTCCTGTATTCGGAATGAACACAAGTCAGCCCGTGAAGACCTCTCTCCACGGGCTGCGTTCTACTCATTCAAAGTGTTGATTAATCGACAGTCACCACTTCCTCAGAATCGGGGAAGGCCCATCCGTTAGCGGTGAGCCTCTCGATCTCGTCCGTCTTGTTCGTGTGAACAAGCTGGATGGTGACCATTCGCTCACGTAACACCGTCGATCCGTCCGGGCTTGTGACCCGAGTCGTCTCGATTCTCGTCGTCGTTTCGCTCCTCTTGAGGCGCGGCCTGGACGACGAATGTCGATTGCGTGAGCCGCTCAACGACGACACGTCAGCAAGTGCCAACGCCTCGGACAGTTGCCCGCCCCACGCAAACCCGACCTTGTTTTCAGGTCGATCTTCAAACCTATTTCCCATGTCACTCTCTCCTCTCAACACCCTCACTTGATTGCTCAGGTATGAATCTGTTGATTAATCAACAGTTCAACGAATCAAACTGTTGATTAATCGACACATCCAAACTGTCGATTAATCGACACTTGGTGTCTCAAGACGGACTACCCCCTTGGGGGGATCTCGAGTCCGTTTAGGGGGATTCCCCCTCAGCTTGGAGGTTCCCCTCCAGGCGGGCGGAGCTCCCCGCTCGCACGTAGTCTTGGGCGATGGTTCAGCCAGGAGCTGGCGCTCACCCCTCTCAAGTCGGCGCTCCGCTCACTTGAACCCATGAGCCTTACAGCCCACGGATTCGCGGTCTCACTTCCACTGATTGATCAACTCTCGGACGAACACCGGGAGCGGGGACGCCTTGCGCGCACCACTCCAGCGAACAAGCATGTCCGCTACGGTTGCCGATAGTTCGAACGACGCCTCGCGGGAGTCCGCGTCCACGACCTGAGCAACGGCGTTGATCGCGCCCAGTCGATAGCCTCGCCCACTGGCGGCGGAGGACACCTCTCGACAGATGGTCAACAGTTGATCCTCGGTTGCCGATGGTTCGAACGCGGCCCCATCCACTATGACCACTCTTCCCAATACAATCCTCATCTCACTTCCTTCTCTGCCAGTTGGCAGTCATGGGTTCAAGTGAGAAGAGCACCTATTTTCCAATCCTCATCTCCATCCGTTGCACTAAAAGCATCGGGTTCATTCCTTCCTGGCGGACTGTCGATTAATCGACAGTCCGCCCCTAATTACAGACTAAGCGACCTTGGCGGTTGCAGTCTCGACCTTAGCCTCGGCGCGCACGGTGGCGGCCTTGACCTTGGCGTTGACGTACTGGCTGAGCACCAGACCGCGCTGGTAAGCCTTCAACTCGTTCAGAGCGTCCTTGTCGACGCGTTCCTTGAACATGGGAGCAAGGATCTTGGCGTGGGATGCTGCCATCCACATACCGTTCACCTTGACCAAGCCCTTGGCCTTGTACTCAACAACGAGTGCCTCATTCGCAAGGCGCGTGGCCTCACGCTCAGCTGCAGCAGCGGCGTCAGCATTGTTGACTTCGAAAGCAGGAAGTTCGTTCCCGTCCTTGTCGACCTCAGTGCAACCGTGGTAGCTAGACTTGATAGCCTCGATGATGGCCCCGCACTTCGCGGCCACCTTGCCGATGTTCGCGAAGCGCAGGTTGTCACGTTGACTACCCTTAGCCAGTCCGCGAGCCTCATCAGCACTCGCGAACCGAAGACCGTTGTCGGCCAACAGAGGCGAGATACCCTTGCCACCCTTGGGCATGTTGCCCTTGGCGAGAGATCCGAGAGCCTTGATAGCTTCCTCATCACCCGACTCAAGTACACCCAGCACAATGCCAGCTGCCTGAATCAAAGCGTCGATCTCAGTCACGTTGTACTGCCGGAGCACCTGCGATGCGACGATAATCACGCCACGTCGGCCAGAGGCTCCACGACCCTCCCACTCCGATGCGCCGGTAGTCCCTCGGGCATGCACGATAACCGGAGTCAAGGTGTGCCGTCGGTTACGACCGTTCGCGACCAGAATGTCAGCGTCAACGCCGTGGTTATCAGCGACCGTTTGAAGGCCGGCGACGACATCGGCGGTAGTCTTTATTTCAGTTTTCATAGCCATTTTACTCACTCCAATAGTGTCGATTAATCGACAGTTAGCCAGCTCCACAATGGAACGGGCAAAAATCCGATACACTTAGTGCAAGGGATGGAGACTGCTACCGACCGCCAGTCCCGAAGGATTGACGGTCGATAACAGGTAAAAGACTGGAAAAATTGCTTGTTACTTCCGGGGGGACAATCAATCCCGCCGAATTGCCTCGCGTGGCAATTACCGCCGACAGCACTAACGCACTGTCACACTCTCCTAGTTGTAATCCGTCGCCGGTCTAAGAAGGCTGCTAGCAGTCCCTATCGCTTACTACGTTACATGGCGATAGGGACTCGATATTGCAGGGCTTTCGCCCCAGTAGTTCCGACTGCGTTTGCGCTTACAAGGTCACCTATTCCAGTGACAAGGGCCTCGAATCGACTACTGTCCCCAAGGGGACCGGGCTAGCGCCCTATTCGCCTGAATGATTCTAGACTCGAAAGCGATACGCCGTAGCGTTTCTTTCGCTGATATGTCTTGTCTGCCGATGTTAGCGAGCGCGCTCCCAATGCTATGTTACGAGGTGAATCCATGACGCACCTAACGTGTCAACACAGAGGGTATCTGCGCGCTGCTCGGTTAGTAATTGCTACTAACAGTCTTCACTATTTTTCATTGTCAAAGAACACTGCGTCCTAATGTCGACCCCGCTAGGGATGTCTATTAATCAACAGGCACACAGAGAGGATACACGTATCCATCCCTGTAGGTGAACAGGGATAGCAGGTAGTTTCTAAACCGTTGTACTGCTCTGCATTTTTGATTTGATTATAAACGCGGACAGCAACCCAGAGCAGTACAGCGATTCCGCCAGGAGCTGCAGAGCAGTGTGCCTTTTGGGTAGGGGTAGATTTGCCCCTTATATCGATTTCCCTGTAAGGGAATTGTAGAGCAGTCATGCATTCAGCTTAGTGAATGGGGTACTGCTCGGCCTGGATAGACTAGTCTAGCGTTTAGGCTACCGTGTTAGGGCTTAGGCTAGGGCTTAGTTATAGGTAAGTAGTTGAAATCATACAGGAAAGCCAGAATCGACCCACTGTTAAAGTCACTGGCTTTTGTCCTCTGGCTTAGCGCAGCTGCCCGGACGCGCGTCTACCCTGTACCGGGGGGCATCGACGAGCTGTACTTTTATTCCCTATACATTTGAACATGCTGAGTATGGCGAGCTGGTAGGGGGGGGGT
>Ga0208920_1000159_pt1 | contig 18367 bp, 15 predicted proteins | sample 19_taG_FD_184094 | JGI IMG/M metagenome (GOLD analysis project Ga0208920, IMG submission 184094) | Marine viral communities from the Subarctic Pacific Ocean - 19_ETSP_OMZ_AT15317 metaG (SPAdes) (version 2) | ecosystem: Environmental > Aquatic > Marine > Oceanic | place: Pacific Ocean | collected...
CGTAGAGGAAGTTTTTGGTACCACTCTTGACGCTCAACAGTTTGTTGTTGACGACGAGGATACTTTATGGACAATAATCGACCGCCTTAATCGAAACCCGGAAGCTCCTCGTGATGACGCTGCCCCGCCAACTCTAGCGCCTGGATTTATTTTCCGTTCTATTATAGGCATAAGTCGGCGCTTTCCGCGCTTTGCATTTGGCAAGCTTTTGGAGCTAGCGGCCAATTCCCCCGAATACCAAAACCCAGAAGAAACATTCCAGTGGTCGTACTACAGAACAAATCAGGTTACTCCGTTTGTTGACCAGTATGAGAGCCGCCTATATTTAAATGAGAGCCGAAGAACAAGTAAGCCAGCGGCAGTCTCTCCGAACTATAATCTGTATATTCCAGGATATGAGAAGTCTATAGCCTTAGACTCAATTCACGAAACCTCTCTTACTAACGGGTATGCCTATCATTTGGTTTCTGACTCTATTCTAGCTCCGGGTGTTTCTCCTGATGCTGGTGACTTAAGGATACCTTCTCATAATTTAGTCGCACCAGAACTATTGGCAGGGGCTGAATCTCCTGAGTGGCCCGGCATTGACCCAATATTAATGGACCAAGAACAGATTAGAGAAAACGGGGAAATCACCATCGGGGTAATGTCTGACGCCCTTACTTTTGGCGGCGACCTTCCAAGGAGTGCCATATACCAAAATCCTATAAACCCAAATACTCGCCAAGCAAGCCAAGAAGATTCGCCGCTCCCATCTTCTGTGTCAGATTATTATACCCTAGTATCAAGAACCATAGGTAGTACTACCTCTTCTTCCGGCGAAGTGACAGAGACAATTATATTACCAGCAACTGATCAAGATCTTGTTAATGATTTTAGTGGGAAGCATCATGTGTTTCCTTTTAATATATCTGTCAGCTTCCGCCGAGATGCTGAAAATAATCATGCATCGACACTGATATATCAGCAACTACAGAGCGTTGGGGTATTGTCTGGGCTTTCGGCTTCTGCCCCAACACCTAGAGAATGTTCTGTAGAAACTTCGAACCTTGCACATGATCCCCACGGTCGAGTCCAACGAACACCCATCAGGAGACAAAATAAGGGGCTTATGTTCTACAATCTTCCTGATATAATCTCATATGGATCAGAGGACAATCAACTTGTGAAACCACTAGTTGTGACTGATCATTGCATGGAGGGCTCCACAGGGCTACGTCCATATCCCTATGCCCTAGGGGGTCACCAAAGCAGTCTGGGCACTAGTTTACAAGGTGTTGCAAATGTTAAGAGTAAAAAATACCAAGAAATTTTAGACATTTCTTCTAGAAATAGTCAAACAAGATCACATACCACCTCTGAGGCTATTGGGTATAAGATAACTAAATACAGACTGAACAAAACAGAAGAAAATATTTGGCAGCCTGGGCCAACGCTTCAGACTATCATGATTGGGAACACGCCAATATTAGAGGGGCAAAGAGCAGAAGTTCAGGATTTGACATATGTTGACACTCAGATTAAATACGGGGATGTTTATGGATATTCACTTTTTGAATATCGTTTAATTTATAGTACAGAATATGAATTATTTATGGATGGTTTAAGGGTTCCCGCGGGGCTGGAAGGGAATATCCCTGACGTTATTAATGCTCTGATGGGAGACATACCTAGTCCTATTAATTATCGGTGTTATGTCCTCCGCCGACCAAAGATAGAACTAGTAGAGGTGCCGGTTTATGATAGGACATTCTATGCCACCAATGATGCCGGCGACCGAGTGCCATGGGATGCGTCTAGCGCACAGGTATTTGATAGAAGTTTCGGCATTTCGTACCCGCCTGTAAAGGTAATGGACGCACCCCCGCCACCGCCAGATATTGAAGTGTTCCCCTTGAAGGGAAGAAAGAACCAAGTTAAAATAAGAATGTCCCCCTCTACTGGGGTCTATGAAGGTCTTAACGCCCTCCCTATAGTATTTATTCCACACGGAGGGACTTTCCATCCTGGCGATGGAACTAGCCTTCTAGATATTATGAGGTATCAAAGACAATACGCGATGCCGCCGCCAGAACCTAAAGAGTGGCCCGGAGAAGTAGGATTAGTGGCAACAGCAAATTGTAAATCTGAAGGCGTAACCGAAATAAAGGCGATGAGAGTGTACAGGTCACTGGAGATAGATCAGACTGCAACATCTTCACTACGCGCATATCAATCATTTGATCCAGAGAAGAACCCAGATTCGGTAAGGCACCTTACTTTGATTAATACTTTGTATGCGCCAGAAATGGAAGTAAATGAAGATTCTGGACAGGTTGGCGTCTTATCTTTCAATATAACTGACGAGATTGAAACAAATACTTATTACTATTATACATGTGTGGCAGTCGATGCACACGATAATGTCTCTTCTCCTTCTGCAATTTATCAGGTACGTCTTGTTTATGATAAGGGTCTTCTGATACCGGAAGTTAATATATATGAACACAGCCCTATGCCGGCAACTGTTCCAACTAAAAAATTTGCACGCTTCATGCAAATTAGGCCGTCCCCTCTTCAGTCAAACCCTTTTACCGAAAGAGACGATGAGGGTCGTATAACTTCTATCCGGAACCTTGCCGGGCAGCCAGGTCAAAGCTCTATTGTTGGTAATAAATTCATTGTCCGTCTTACATCTAGGGACACCGGAAGAAAGTTTGATATCGAACTTGATTTCAATTATGAAGATAACCCAATCGCAGACGAAGAGGAATAAATGATTATTTTGCAGAAGCGAGACTATTTAATAAGAACTAGCAACTAGTTTATTATGAGGGAAAGTTATGGCATTCTTAAACAATAGTGGTGATATTATACTTGATGCGGTGCTGACCGAGAAGGGACGGCAACGTTTGGCTGCTGGTGATGGCAGCTTCAGGATCGCTAAATTTGCGTTCGGAGACGACGAAATAGATTACTCCCTTTATACGCCAGTAACATCTTCAGGATATCAGGACTTGCGGATACTTAAGCTTCCTATTTTTGAGTCGTTTACTAATAATGCCGCAGCCCTTAAAAGCAAGCTTCTCACTTATGCTGATGAGACTCTTTTATATCTTCCCGTTATTAAGCTTAATAGTCTGACTCGGTTTGGTGCCTCAACAGCAGCATCACCGGGACCAGTAGGCGGGTATTATGTGTCGGTCGATCAGACTACCACAACGCAAATTGGAGATAATCAATCCGGATACCGCTATGCTGACGCAAATTCTATAGCTTCAAATGCCTCCCAAATAGTTTTTGACCAAGGTCTTGATAGCGAAGAGTTGACTTTAGGGTATTTGTCGGCAAGACAGGCAGAATTACTTGAGACAGAGTATATGGTTGAATGTGATAATCGTCTCCTAATGTTAGCCACAACGGACGGGCAGGGCATGGCGATCGCCAGTTTTATCGATGATGATAGTGTGGCGAGCTATTATTTTAATATGAACTCAGACGGTCACTATTTTGGGGCTCAGCCAGGTGGTGCCAACGCCCAAAATGCTAATGCAACTATCCCCTTTATTATTAACAATATGGGTCCAAATGCCACCCAAGAAGGGTCGGCGATTGGAAGTTCTACCCGCGGTCGATTAGGGAGCCGATTAACCTTTCGTCTGAAATCCTCCCAGGATATAGAGACAGGAACAACGCTCTTTACAGAGCTTGGAAGTACGGTAGTAATTGATACTGTTACCTACTATTATATTGATACCGTCATTCGAGTCACGGGAGTCACCACGGGATATCGAGTAGATGTACCCCTTAAACTCTTGAAGAAACAATAGGAAATAAAATATGGCTACTAGCTTTAAGACTCTCTTACCTAACGATATCCAAAGCAGCCGAACAAAACTGCATGAATCTATCCCTTTGACAGGGACGATAATTTCAGGAACATATTCAGATAATAATATTAAGAACTACTCTCACGGGATGTTCCAATCAATATATGATTATCCTTATCTAAGTTCTTCGGCTAACCACATATTTGACATGACTGCTGGATTCTCTTCTAACTCCGGACTTTCCGGATCAACAGGGGTAACCCAGAATGATCCAAAAATAGATATTTATAATGAAATGTCCCAGATGTTGGCCGGGTACAGTTCTTCAGGGAGCATACATCCTTTTGATCACAGCGGGTCGTTTGGCTCAAATGCCGCAGCCACTACGATGAAAGATGTCATTGTTTTTAATTTTGCTAGGCTGCTTACTAAAGATCAGATACAAGTTTCTTCCAATGGTTTCCAAATGAAATTCGGCGTCGGCGCTGCCTATTCCACGCCCTTCTCGGATACAGTAATTGTTCAAGATAATAACGGAACTAACGCCTACACTAATTCTCCTGCCGGTGAGTTTAATACTCTGTTCGCAACAAACGCCGGAGTAGTGACTAACGAAGCCTGCGGTTTAGTATTCTATGATGCCGGCGTAGCTATCCTTACTGCTTCCCTATTCTCTTCTACTTTCAATGGTGCAACAGATTGTATTATGGATGACGGTGGGCTAGATATGGAAGAACTATTAGTATCAGGATCAATTAGTTCAAGCTGTGATGCAATCCGTCGCAGGATAGATAATATATCCTTCAACAACACCACCGAACTTAATTCTACTATCTATTTCTGCCGATCTAGCTTCAATGAGTTTAATTATAGTAGCAACCCTACTTATGTTACGGGAAGCAAACTAAGAGTCAAGAGTGTCGCTACCGACGATCCAGTGTCTTACATTACGACGGTAGGACTGTACAGCCCCGATAATGAATTGCTAGCAGTTGGCAAGGTAAGCGAGCCTCTAAAAAAGACTCCAAGCAACGAATACACTCTTCGGGTAAGACTAGACTACTAGCAGGAGGTTGGAATGCCATACCTCCACCGGTTCGAGAAAGACGACATATTAATTAATCGGATGGTCACACATCCGCAATATGAATTTACGTTATATAGCGGATCTGCGTATATTAACAATGATCGTAACTTAGGGCTTAACGTACCCGATGGGTATCTAAGTCTTTACGAATATAATATTAATCGGACTGAAGTCGCGACTGTTGGCGGGGCAAACGCAGTGCCATCTTCTTTAATCACACCATATGTTATACGTGATGGGAATTGGCTGGCTTTTCGATCCATCACTACCTCTAGTTATAGCGAAGACCTCCCAGGAACCATACTGACAGCATCTTATCCAATGACCTCCTCGATCCGCCGAGAATTCCAGCCTTCCCGAGCGTGGCCATTTCCCGACGGAACTAACGCTGCTAAGACTAGTTTCGTCGAGCATCGTAAAAACCTAATGGCACTAAAAAATACAATGAACTATTATCGCTATCTAAGTGACAAATATGAGTTCACCAGGGCATATGTCTCTGGCGCGGTAAACATGGTCGAGATCCCATCAATATTTTACGGAAGCTCCATTGCAAAGGGCTCCGTCAGTTTAAAGTTTTATTTTACTGGCACACTAGTCGATGAGGCAATTGATTCCCGTCAGAATGGAGAATTAATTTCCACGAGGGGTACACTGAGCGGATCAACTATCGGGATGGTTTTGTATAACGAGGGGTATATGCTCATAACCTCTTCTGCCGATATCGGCGCAGCCACTACTGCTGACGACTATTTGGCGGATGGTTCACAGACTCAAGCAAAATGGCTTTATTTCGGCGCATATTCTCAAGCTAGTATTTCTGCAAGCTCTGGGGGTTATGCTAGTGCTAGTTTATTTTCTGTCAACTTTAAAGGAACACAGAAGATTCCAACAATGACAATGTTCGCTACCGCTAAAAAGGGAGAAGTAAATAATTCTCTTAATCCTACTTGGCCAAGTTCTTCCAACGGTGATTGGCGAGCTAATATTCTCACTGGCTCCGGAGGCTATATTGAGCCCAGACAGCTTAAAATCACAAATACAATCCAGAATGAGTACTGTGAGTATGACTCTCCTTTTGAAAAGCAAACCTTCATCAGCGAGATTGGTATATTTGATGAGCATAAAAATCTAATTGGCGTGGCCAAGCTTGCAAACCCTGTGAAGAAAAAGGAAAGCCAAGACTTCACATTTAAACTAAAGTTGGACATGTAGTATACTACAGTATGATCCTTGGTTTAGACATTTCTACCTCCATCGTCGGAGTGGCGGTTATTGATGACCGCAAACTCGTACTCAGCACCCACTGGGATCTTTCCAAACTCGATACCCTGTTTTCTAAAGCAGAGCTAGTCGGATCAGAGCTTTGGCAGATTCGCAACAATTATAATATTGAGCACATATTCATCGAAACAGCCTTAAAGAAGTTTATCCCAGGACGATCAAGAGCCGACACCCTCATGAAGCTTGCCAAATTTAATGGTATTGTTTCATGGATGTGTTATGACAGTTTTGAAAGAGAGCCCACCTACTTGAACGTTAACAGTGCCCGATCACTCTATGGCTTATCTTTTCCCCGCGGAACAAAGGGACCAAAGAGAAAGAAGATGGTTATTGAAAGCGTTATCGAAAAAGAGAAGAGCGCTTTTAAATATGAGATGGCTCGGGGCGGAAGAAACTACAAAAAGGGAACTGACGACCGTGCAGACGCTATCGTAATAGCCAGAGCCGGAGAGTTTCTCTTGCGCAATAAAGACAACAAAGGGTTCTTGACGGAAAAGATAGTATTAGTTGATTAGTATCCTATATATTGTATGAAAATAACTCCCGAACACATTAGGCACCTTATTAAAGAGGAACTAAGCCAACTCTTTGAGAGTGCAAAGCAATACTACATTGTAGTCCCCGATGATGGCTCGGCAATACTCTATAACGACCAAAACAAAAAAGTATCTAACCTGTACAACGCGATGGATTGGGCAAGAGACCCAGAGAGGATCTATGGCGACGCAAGAGATGCTTATCTGCATGCCGACGCGCTTAATCAATTTTATGAAAAGACACACCCTCAGGAGAAGCGTAGTCGAAAATCTATGAGTGGACAGGAGTCTAATATCACTTTTAACAGTAAAGAGTGGTGGGAGAGGGCATATGGCTATTTCAAGGAGGGGGAAATACTCCCAGAGGAGGAGGGAAGATTCTCTGGGCACCCTAACATTTCCCCGGCTATGATGAAATCGCTAGCTGGCGTTTTTTCACAATTCGACAGAAAAACTCCCCTGGAAAGCATCTCGTACCTCGCCCCGGCCTCCCCGGCTGGATCCGCCGCAGCCACCGGAGCCTCGTTCAAGCCTATCATTCCAGATCCCGAAGAACTAAAAGAGAAGCCACCCAAGAGGAAATGGTCATCTCCTTTTGCGCGCAGTAAACCTACACCAGCAGGTGATGGATCTTCTACAGTTCCTGCTGGCCCTGCTGCACCATCCACAGCAAAGCCAACAAAAGGTCAAACAAAGCAAGACCGATTAGCGGCGATTTTAGCCGGCAGCGGCGGAGCTTTTTGATTATGAGTAATAACGAATACAAAAAGTATATAACAACCTGGAAACAGTTCATAAACGAGAATAAAGCTTCAAACATATCTGAAGGCCCCTTCGGCGATGCTGCCAAAACGTTTGGATCTGCTGTTTCGCGAGCTTTTAGTGGCAAAAAAGCACCAACAGGTAGAGGGATAACTGCCTACCCCATAAACTCAAGGCAGGCCGCCGCCAAGCTCATGCTTAAAGGCACGACTATGCCCACCACGACCCAGGACAAAAAGGCAGTAACAGCAGTAACAGATCTTGAGCAACAACTCGGCAATCACACTGTCAACCAAGGCGGACTGGCTTCTTTTGGCTTGGACGCTCGGGCATTTATGATCGCCGACGGCGAGCGCTGCGCAATAGCAAACAACAATTGGGATGAGCACGGAGAGGCATCATTATGGGTCGCCGCACCCGTTTGGAACTTGGACACCGGAGATCTACTTCCGGGACACGATGGTGAGGTTAGATTTTTCTTTGATGATCAAGGGCAATATGAAGCATTCCTTCGCTTGTTGAAAGAAGCCATATCCGATACTAAAGGAACAAAGGGTATAATAGGAGAGTGCTCCGTCAGAATGGTACACTCGGCCCACGATGAACTCCTCCGGCAACACCCAAAAGTCGAGAAAGACCGGTATCAAGATACTCTTCTAGTGCCCGGTGATCACGTATTCCCAACAAAGAGTAAAATTGTAGTAGGGACAATGAACATTGTGTGGGGCAATGATTATTTTCCTGCGGTTGTAGTTTCTTTTGGCGACATTAAAAAACCATATTCAGAATACCCTTATTTTCTCACCCCCGACGGCGCACAAGAATTTTTAAATATAATGAAAAGCACGGGATCAAAAGCGGGGGGTGTCTATAAACCAGTGATGGGTAGTAATATGGCGATGCCATCGGTTCCTGCTGTTTATAGTACGGTTTGCCCCAAGAAAAAGAAAGAAGAGAGCCCTGATTTTGAATTGCAACCCAAAACCAAACCTCCCGGCGCGCTGCCCAGCGGCATCAATTTTTAAAAACTTCTTGACCTAATCCTCAGTCTGTGCGATAATATTCATGCGGAAGGAGTACCGTTATGACTTATCAGGTATTCAGTGATATGGATGGCGTCCTCGTCAATTTTGAGGGTGGCGTCCTAGAGCACATGAACAAGCGTTTTCAGGAACTAAAAGATCAGCCTGATCATCCTGATCACAAACTTGCCCGCTCGGCAGCCAAAGAGCTTGGCGGCTGGGACGTAGTAATCAGCAGGTGGCACATTGCTCGGTCTGACCAAGAAGGCAGCCTAAAAAGAAACTACCGGACGAGAGACTTCATGTACCGGCTCGTTGAAGACGACGCTGAACTCTGGGCCAATCTCGGCTGGGAGCGTGGCGGCAAGAAACTTTGGGATTATATCAAAGACATTCCAGGGCTAGAGATTTTATCAGCCCCAATGGCTGAAGGCTCCAAGATCGGCAAGCGGATTTGGGTTGAGCGAGAACTGGGCGTCCCAGTTGAAAAAGTCAACTTGGCTGACAGCAAGAAGCCCTACGGAGTTCACAACGGAAAACAAGGACTTCTGATTGACGACCGTGACAAATATGTCAACGAGTTCCGTGAGGGCGGCGGCATCGCCATTAAACATAATCCAGATGACGTGGATAATACGATTAGACAACTTAAAGAACTCGGCTACTAATTGCTCAACGATCCCAACTCAGCGAAGAAGAAAAGAATCCTTGATGAAATCCTTGGCAGACCTCAACGCCAAGGCAAGGAATATCTTTATCCTTCCCGATGTTGCGGGCACCACAAACGTAAGCTCTCAGTAAACTTTGACAAGAATGTCGGCAAGTGCTGGGCTTGTGACTGGCGCACCAAAAATTTACGACGCCTAGTCAGGCGTTGGGGCGATATAAGTCACATCCATAGATGGAAAGATTTTGACGCCGATATTGAGTTGGGCGACCTAGACAACCTGTTTGCCAAGCAAGAAGAAACTAGCCAACGAATTGACCTTCCAAATGAGTTTCAAACGCTTACAGGTCGTTCCCACCCTGCCTCCGCAAGAGTTCCATTAAACTATCTGCGCAAACGTGCCGTTGTAGGTAAAGACGTTCTGTTTTGGAAGATAGGCTACTGCGCTTCCGGGGAATACAAAAACAGGATAATCCTCCCATCATTTGATGAAGAAGGTTATTGTAACTTTTTCACGTCCCGCACATACGACCCTAACATTTGGCCTCCGTATATGAACGGACCCGGCAACAAAGACATCATCTTCAACGAACTGCTAATTGACTGGGAGCGAGAGGTGACTTTGGTTGAGGGCGTCTTTGACGCAATCGTTGCTGGCGAAAACAGCATCCCACTCCTCGGCTCAACCCTACGAGAAGACAGCAGACTTTTCAGGAAGATCGTAAAAAACGACACACCAGTCCTGCTGGGGTTAGACAACGACGCACACAAGAAAGCGATGAAACTTGTGAAGGCTTTGCTGGCTTATGATGTAGAAGTTCGCTTAATGGACACCTCTGGATATAAAGACATTGGCGAAATGCCACGAGATGTGTTTCAAAAACGGAGAGAGAAAGCGTCGTTTATTGATTCTGACGCCTATTTATTCAAGATCGCTTTAATGGCGTGAGGGACAAAAAATGAAAATCACAAAATCACAACTCAGAGAAATGATTAGGGAAGTTATCCAAAATCGGATGAACGAAGAGGACGACTCCTTTTCTAAAGCTGGTGAAGAAATTGAAAAGAAAGGCACCGAGGGTGTTTTTACTGCCAAGGCTAAAAAGCGTGGCATGACCGCTCAAGAGTTTGCTAAAAAAGTTCTTGCCAATACTGATGAGTATGATATAAAAACTGTACGCCAAGCCTCTTTCGCGAAAGGCGCTCAAACAGTGGCGGATAAAAAATGAAAATCACAAAATCACAACTACGAAAGATTATTAAAGAAGCTATCCGAGAAGAATCCAACCCAAGGCTTGGCGAACTTAATAAAGTAACTTATGTAGAGGCAGTCCATCCCCAGGGAATGGGATTGTATAAGATAGAGTTGTTCTACAAAGACGGGAAAGAGGAAGTATTGCGGAGCATAGAAAAGTTCAATGAGCTTTTCGGAACAAACCTCAAACCTAGGGCCGGAGTTATGTCTTTCAAGTATGGTCTCGAAAAAGTAGCACCGCATGTTGAAGTCGAAATTGACGAGATGGATGTGTCCTAGCTCTCTTAGGTTCCCTTTATTAAATCTCGCACCTATTTATTGAAGGTCTCTTTATAGGCGCGAGGAATCCCATAAATGAATTTCGACAAGCTTCTCGATAATCTTATTAATGAAATTATAGAAGAGCACCAAACTCCCGTCCGTCTTCTTAATGAGATAGACGATGATACTTACGACTATATTGTAGATCAGGCGGCAGACCTAAAGCCCGGCTCAATGAATTCTTATTTTGGTGGACAACAAAGGGTAGTCATACCCCTGATAGCATCAGAGAACGAAGAGATTAAAAAGTTCTATGATGAGGTTGTTATTCCTCTCGCTTCCAAAGGACTACGAGTAGACCTTAAGGACGGTGTTGCTGTCAAAGAGGTAGAGACCCAACGAGGGAAACAAGAAAGAAAAATAAAATTAGGAAAGGTGATTGGAAAACAATTACCAGAAGAAACCCAAAAATGGTGGAATAAAGTCCAAGCAAAATTCTTAGGCAACCCTGAAGTTCTTGACAATAAGTATTCGATTGTAATCTCTCAGAATCCTGTTGATGTGGCTCGCATGTCGGATCACAGAGAAATTCAATCTTGTCATTCTCCTGGCTCTGATTATTTCCAGTGTGCGTTGGCAGATGCTCGCCGTGCCGGAGCCATCGCTTACTTGATCGACAGCGATGATGCACCCTATATTGAATCTCACCTAAACGATCCAGAGGTATTTGTCGATCGTGACAGAGGTACGGAGGGTGTAACTCCGCTTGCTCGTGTCCGCCTCCGGCGCTTTGATTATGTCGAGCCGGATAATGGATTTATAGACGCTTTCTTGGTTCCCGAGAGTAGAATCTATGGTCGCTCTGTGCCGGGATTCTTAAACAGCGTCATAGATTGGGCCCGAGAAGAGCAGGATGATCACCCCTTCTTTAAGAAGCAACTCGACCCCAGTAACATATACCATCGTGGCGGATCATATTCAGATTCGGCATTTTCGGCTATGTTCAATAATTTATTGGGACTGGAGAATATTGAACTCAATGATGATTTAGAGATGTATCCTCATTCGATGCCCATGATCAACGATACAACAGATGAACAGTATGTTGATCATGTTTCCGGAGAAGGACTTCAACGCCAAATGGATCACGGCGAAGAAATGATGTCGGATCTTAATCATGAATATTTCAACCACGACGATGTGAATCTTGATTACGATTTAGAGTGGGATGAATGGGGTGAGTCTGTAGTAGTAGAATCGTGGAAGGTGACAGTGGAGTTCGATCTTCCAGTCCACGCAATTCTCAACTCGGAATTCGTAAAAAACAACGAGAGCGTAAATGTCGATCCCGAAGATCCATTGACCATCCAGCAAGACGAACTTAACCACAACAGTGTCTGGGGACATATAGAATCACTAGTGGAAGAAGCCTACGAAAATTCGGATCATTACAATGAGTATCTTGAACAGCCTGAGTACGATGCCCAAGCAGAACTGATCCGCTTTGGAACCGATAGTAAGCTTATTTATCGTATTAAGTTAATTTGGGAAGGTGGTGGAGAACCTATCCCAGTGTTTAACGAAAACATTGCGCAAGAAATTTATAATATTCATAACTATTATGACGAACTCAAAATAGAAATTGTTGAGAAACTCATAGAAGAGGAAGTTTATGCTCCGACAAAATACCAAAAACTTCGTAAATCTATAGAGTTTGATGAAGATGAGTATCTGAACCGTCTTGATGGCGAGAAGCTCGGACACTTTCGTATAGAGTTCCAGAGTGGTCATCTTACCGCATACACCCACGAGAAATTGGACAACTATCCAGCACCGGGAATCCGCAAGATTGGCAAGTTCCCCGAGTGGGTAAAATCTAATGAGTCTCCTCCTTTGGCACATGTTATGGGATTTGATGCACACAATTTTAGCGGAATGTCCACTACTATCGCCTATAGCCCGAAGCGGATTATTGGTATGCTCCTCAACCCAATGTGGGGCGACAAAGTAATAGCACATCTTGAGAGCGACCTCGTTGATGCGTCCGTTGCTGCCCATAATCAACTTGCTTTAGCGTTTGATGCTTCTGACAGAGATGCAGAGGAAGACAAAGAGTGGGGCGAGCGCAAAGATGCTTTAGAGGTGCTAAGAAGTATTAAGGTTTATTTCAGCGCAGATGTAATTTATTTAGGAGGAGAAACATATAGCGCCACAAATAAGCCAAGCCGCAGAGGAACCGGCGGACTATATTTCAAATTCAACGAAACAGATAACGAATACACCATCAAAGGACTTGTGCAGTTCTTAAAATATTTTGACGAACACTACGATGTAGTTCAGACAGCCATCCAAAAAGTTTGGGACGAGTTTGTCGATGCCTATAATGAGAACGCACCGATCGCTCAAGAGGAGGGTGTGCAATTTTTGCGGAACATGATCCAAGAAGTCATCGAGGAAGATCTCCGCATTGACAAGCATCCTCAAGCCGACCTCATCAAGAAGGCTGTCGGCGACGAGAACCATCTCATCTCCTTTTCTGACATTAATAAAGTCGGCCTCAACCCTGGGACTTCTTTCAATACTCCAGCAGGCATCTACGGATGGCACTTCACCCAACGCACTCTTCGGCGAGCAAAGAAAAATAAGATCTTCGCCTCTGAAAGAAAGTATGGTCATCTTCTTAAAATTAAGAATCCCGACAAGGTGCTATGGCTAGGCACTGACCAAACAGGCACAAGTGCGAAGTCACCAGCAGAGGCTATGAAGTTATTCACCAAAGCATACCCTGTGCTTAACGAACCTAAAATCCAGCTTGACGACGAGGGAGTAGTAAACCCTCAATACGATGGCGACGGAGGTAAAAAGATCTCGGCAGCCGAATGGCTACGAGATTCAGAAGTGGTAGCAGGCTATCGCACGACCTCCAGCCGCCAAACAGGCGGCGAGTCTAAATCAGAAAAACTATACGATCTTGTAATGGCAACATCAGCCGTTCTTGAATTAGACATGGTAGCGGGCAAGAAGAGGACTGTGGCCGCCAACGCTCTCCTTCGCTCACTCGGTATTGACGCTGTTGTTGATAAGGATTGCAAAGGTGTTATCCACAACGCTGAAACCTGCCAAGGGTTCTTCACCCACAAAGGCGGGTTAGAACATGTCGCTACTATTGAGAACCGCTTATATAACCTCAACAAGACTGCCGTTTCTCGTATCCTTCAAAGCCCTAATGCTCCTGAAGATAAGCTATGGGATGCTATCAACGCCCTAACAAAAGACTTCGCTTTAGACCTTGGTAGCGACGATCCTGAATTCGGCGACGAGATATCAACGGATGATGCTTTAGATATTTTGAAGGATGCGGTCGGTGGATTAGGTATATATGAAACAGGTGTAGAGGGCGGAAACAAAAACCTCACCGCTGATATGCTCACACACATCTTTAAGTTTGCTGCCCCTCGGCAAGAGAATAGCGTTGTCGCACAGGTTTTGATGGAGGATGTCTTAGAACACCCAAATGCCCCGCAGGAACTTCTCAAGAGTTATATGGAAACTGCGATCAAAGAAGGAAACTCAAAGATACTCGCAGCCATCGCAGCCAATCCAGAGATGACTACAGAAGAACTTACGAAGATTGCTGAAGCCGGTCAAGCCGTAGATCACCGGGTGGAAGTGGCATTAGGCAGGAACGTCAATACTTCCCCAGAGGTGCTAGCCAAACTAGCTGAAATGTTTCTTAGCGGCGGCTCAGCCGCTGGTTCTATTGTCGCACTCAAGAACCCGAACACCCCAGTTGAAACAGTCAATAAGTGGGCAGGCAGATACGCCCACTTCAGGGAATTGAGCACACAGAACCCTGCTCGTCCTTTAGCCGCTCTTTCCAATCCTAACGTTGATGATAGTATTGTAGCAGGGCTCATTTTTGACGAGAACGCTGAAGTCAAAGAGGACTTCAAGACCCTTAGAGATGTTGGCAAACTAGAAAATCTACCAGCCGAGTATATGGAAGAACTCGTCAACTGGCTCGCCAGAGGGAACTACTCCCAAAGCAGCATGAATGCGGCGAACATAACAGACACCTTCAATGCCTTGTTCTCCAACAAGACTATTACAAGCTCCCAATTGTATCGTCTTCTGAAATCTTATCCAGAGGTATTACCCCACGGCAACGAGGACTGGGAGTATGTTATGGCTTGGGTGATGTGGGAGGTTCTCAATCATGATAATCTTTCCCGAGAAGTCCTTGAACTCGCTAATGATTTGTGGGTAAAGGATAGCGTGAGGATGGTAAACGACGGTATAATAACGAAGAACCGCTTTGATGCCGTCAATAATCTCTTTTCAGAGAAAGAGAAAAAGGCGGGCAACCAAAAAGAAAGTATCCAAAACACGCTCAAGCAAATGATTAAGGAACAGATTAAGATTGCCATCGGAGAAAAGCAAGAAGACACCGCCGAAGTAACCAAGGCTGTTGTCCAAGATGGCCGCCGAGTTCTACTCATTAAGCGATCTGACTACTCTGAGAGTTTCCCAAGAAAGTGGGATTTGCCTGGTGGACATATTCATGTGGGCGAAGATAAAGAAGTCGGACTTCGGCGGGAAGTAGAAGAAGAAACTGGGTTGGTTATCGGTGAGGTAAATGAACTCTACCCCTTCAAGCATGAAACATTCTATATTACAAACCTCCCAGAAGGCAAGATTAAATTAAGTCCAGAACATACTGAATATAAAATGGTTGACATCCGAGAAATACCAGGCTATGATAACTTGACAGCCAAATATAAAGATGCTATTTTAACAGCAATGGAAGATGCCCCTTTGGCCGAAAATCTTGCTGTCACAGTTGACTGGCCAGATCTCATCCAGAAAAAAGTTCAAGAGTTTTTACCTGATGCAGAAATCAGAGATATTCAGAGGATTGGCTCTTCAGCATTATCTCGTGAAGAGCAGGTTGCACAAGATATGGAAAAATACGGCTATGTCCGAGAGCCTGAAGATCGGGACACCGACATTGAAGTTCAAGTGACAGGGATATTCCCAGAAGATATTGAACGCTGGGCATTCTCAGAAGAAGCAGAAGAATTAGAGCAGTTTCACAATTATGATGTCCAATTGAGAATTGTGGAAAATAAAATAATCTCCGAGATGTTCGTCAAGGGTCACGAAGACGGCGACAACATCATAGCCTACAAAGAGAACATTTGGAAGCTAAGGATAGACATAGAAGAAGACGACCCTGTTCACCAGGAAATAGCACAAGCCCTTAGACTGGAAGGTGAATGGAATGACATTTGGGATCTAAAAGAACTTGTTGAAGACGCCGGCAGAACTGATATATTGGTTGGAGAATTTAACGAACAAGACAGGCAACTCTCTCTTCAGCGAGTCGGGTCTTTTCATCTAGATCCCAAGTCGTCAGTTCTTGTAAAGAAGGTAGTAAAGACCATCGGTGCCCAAAGCGTTGTTTACGCTCCTAACGACGAAGGTGAAGAATATACAAGTAAATATAACATCAAAGGCAAGGTCGCCGACATAATGTATCACGGCACCACCAGTAACTACCTGCCTGGTCTATTGAGATTAGGCTTGGTCCCTGGCAAGAAAGAAACAAACTACGAAGGCATAAGTCACCCCTCTGCTGTATTCTTCACATCTAGGTTTGATGAAGCACAACACCATGCCACTCACACCGCTAAGAAAGTTGGTGGCGACCCTGTAATCCTAGAACTTAAAGTTCCTGACCCTGCTTTGTTGATTCCCGACTATGATGTTGACATGGGTGCTGGGGATACAGGTTGTTATGATTAAATCTGTCAGACGCTTAGAGATAAGCAGAGTTCTCAGTCTGATGTGGATGCTGATAGTTTTTCTCTATCCCGAGAAGTCGGCGTATATGGATACAAAGGGCGGGTGCCTGCGGCAGCTATCTCTGGATATTATATATTGATGAACGCCCAAGATGAACTGGGTGACAATATGTTTTATGCAGACAGAGAACAATATACAGAAGCAACTCCCGAAGAGGCAGCCATTTATGTCCAGACAAAAGAAGACTTCGGCTACGGCTCATTAGAGGAGCCAGAGTATGAAGAAGAAGAGGATGATTGGGGAACTAATGAATCTATATTATCAAATCTTCGGAACCTAATAAAAGAAGAACTTGTAAAATGAAAAACCTACTAACAGAATGGCGAAAGTATTTGAAAGAAGAAACCATCCCCCTGGGACAATGCTTTCCATTTGCGATACAGATGGCAAGACGCTCCTCCAAAGAAGAGTTTGATGACCTCTCCCTATTCAAGGTAGTTCATGGGAGGATTACAGACAAGTGGAGCGGTGAAAGCGTTCTCCACGCTTGGGTAGAGAAGCCCGGACTAGTCTTTGACGAACAAACAAGCCACACCAAGCCAGAGGGAGTGCCCAAAGATGGTTGGTATGAGACATACCAGCCTGATAAAAAAGGGCGCAAAGAATACACAGCCGAAGAAGCGATGCTGACTTGCGTGAGACAAGGACAAATGGGACCATGGGATTAAAATGAAAAAATTACTAACAGAGTGGCGGAAGTATCTGAAAGAATTTGACTATGATGTAGAAGCATCTGTTGACAGGGATGTCGATTATGTTAAATATGGCGAAAAAAAGATGGAAATTGAAAACGCCCTAGATGATGCTGGTCAAGACTGGGTTCTTGATATGGATGATTGGCCCGCCGAAACTGGTCGAACACCCGAAGAATTCGAAGAGGTGATGAAACAAATGGAGGCTTCTCTTCAACAGAATCTTGGTGCTAGTATCGAAGATTTATTATCAGGCAAGTTAAAGTGAAAAAACTACTAACAGAGTGGCGGAAGTTTTTGAAAGAGGGGTCCGAATTTACAGACCTTTTATCACAGGTTAGAGCGGGTGAATATGAGCCATTAACGGATGAAGTTTGGGAAGTAATACAAGACGAGGGCTATAACGAGGAATTAGAATTGTATAACCCAGAAGATTTTGAATATATGGTGTTGACCATCCCACCCGAAGATGTGGAGGCTTTAAGGGATTTTTCGGACGAAGCATTAGAGAAGTATAATAGGTTTGATATTGAATTGAAAGAAAAATACGAAAATCATATTGATTTGATTGATTACGATAATGGTGTTGTTAAGGTAGTCAGGGCAACAAAATGAAAAAACTACTAACAGAGTGGCGGAAGTATTTGAAAGAAGAGGATTGGCGTGATACAGCCTGGGCTGATGATGATCATAAGGTTACAATCGGCGAGATTAATGATTATTTAGATGAAAAACCCATAGAGGCTCAACCTATTAGCATTAAAGATCTTATGGATCAAACACCTCATCTTAACCTTGATCTTGATCCAGAGCGCATCGCCACAGCGAACTTAGAGTTTCCTATTATCGTTACTGCCGTCAACGGACAGTATCGCTCTGTATTAGATGGGAACCATCGTCTTGCTAAAGCGGCACTTGAAGGGAACGAGACCATAAAAGCAAGAATATTAGATTTAGACGCAGCAGATATCCCAGAACACTGGAATAAGATCTTCCGTCCGGCTGTCACCGCTTATCACGGCAGCAATGTACCAATCCAAAATTTCAGCCGAGACCACGGAGCACAAGGTGTTATGTGGTTTTCGGAGGACAAAGATAAAATTATAAGAGGCGAAAGCGGTGCCCTC
>Ga0208920_1000160_pt1 | contig 18359 bp, 7 predicted proteins | sample 19_taG_FD_184094 | JGI IMG/M metagenome (GOLD analysis project Ga0208920, IMG submission 184094) | Marine viral communities from the Subarctic Pacific Ocean - 19_ETSP_OMZ_AT15317 metaG (SPAdes) (version 2) | ecosystem: Environmental > Aquatic > Marine > Oceanic | place: Pacific Ocean | collected...
CCCCCCATCTAAAGTATCCGAATCTCCCGAGCCTAATGCAATTGGAACCCAAGCATAAGCATTGGAAGATACTTCTCTGTAGAGATATAGTGTTTCTGTGTCTGTCTCGTACCAAAAGTCCCCTTGATCTATATTATCTCCTGTAGGAGTGTCTGCGGATCGAAAGCCTTGGTCTGCTAATTGTTGTAACGCTTCTTCTACAGTAGTTGCCGTAATACTACCATATGCATCAAATACGATATCACCTGCATCAAGAGTAGGGATAGCAAGATTATTTATATTTACAACTGAAGTACTAGAAACCGTTTCGACTCCTGTAATATACTCAGTAATTGTAATAGAAACTGTCATTACTTATCTCGTTACTCCCTGAGTCAAATTCACTGTTCCTTCAAGAAGTCGTTTTACAATCGCATCATTTGATGTATATATTTCTAAATCATAAAAATATTGACCGGAAGCCATAGCATTAGAAGTAGCAGGAGATAATTCTATTTTAATTTTCCCATTCGAAGGGGTAGGTATAGAACACGAAAAAGTAGCTGCTACAGTATCTGAAGCTTTTGTTGTTCGCGCTTGAGCACGGGCTGAGTATCCAGTTAAGTTTTTAACAACATCATCTTCTTTTATTTCTAATTCAACAATAAATGAAGTTCCCTGATCAATCACTAAATTATGATTAGCTGCACCCATACTATTTTCCTTTGAACGCCTTCGTGCTCGACTTAAGTAGTTTATAAAATTTTAACTAACTTATTTTTTTAACTATTAAACTAATAATAAACTCATAATTTTGGTTAATTATTAAGTTATAGGTAGTTAGAATCATTCATTTTTCTCTATGTTGAAATTATATCCTAAAGAACATATTTAGTCAAGATTTATTTTTTTTAGGTGACTGATATACCTTAAGCCTTATTATTATGCTAAGTTTCCTATTTTTACTCTTGCCGTGTTACTACTATCAAATACCGTTATACTATTGCCGTGTATCACGATTTTAGGACTCGTTGCCGTGCCACCAATATTACTAAAAATTTCCATATCGCCCTCAAGTTTAAGAATGTTATCTGTACCATTCCATTGTAAGCTTTTAGAACCAGGATCACCAATCGTTATATCATAAGGTGAACCTGCAACATTTGGTTCTCTTTTGCTGATAAAAAGCCCCTTAGCACCGTCATGCATTCTCGATTGTAATCCCGCACGGACTCCAAAAGCTTCTGAAGCGTAGGTTGGTGATACCCCAGATTGGGCATAGAATGTAGGAGTATGAATTCCTGCACCATAAGTAGCATGCTCAGATCTAATAGTGATTCCACCATTTATACCTACTTGTTCACCATTACCGTCTTTGACTTTACAGAATATAGAGTCAGAGTCTATAGTCCAAGCTCCTACAGACCCGGAACCCGTAGCAAAATTATTGGCAGTAATGTTTCCTGCTTTCGTTATTTTGAATACAGTATTGCCTCCTCCATCTTTAGTTTCAAAAATAGCGTCTGCATTAGAGTTTGGAAGGGTCAAACTAATGTTAGAGCCCCCTGTACTATTAAACCCCGGAGCTGCTATTGATCCGGTTGTAATTCTACCTCCATCAATAGTAGTGGAACCCGATGCGCTCAGATCAGTAAAGGTTACAAGCCCTGAAAAATTAAATCCTAACACAGGGGGTCCTACAAAGGTTACGGGCCCAGTATCTTGGGCGGAACCATCAGTAATCGTTTGAGTAGCAGACCAAGGAAGATAGTATACACTATTTCGAGTTTCATTTGCTTCTGGGGCAGATAGACTCCAAGGAACTGATGCGGTCCCAATGTTATCGTTAAACGTCGAATCAAGGAAAGTACCATCACCAAACGTCCATGTCGTAGAACTACTTGGCATATCGGTAGCGTCTGGGACCCCGGTTCCTATCCAATAAATATAACCAGTTACTATCTTGGGAACATCATCAGGCACCTCACCTGTCTTTGCCTTAGTAATAGTCTGCTTCATAGTATGCGTTGACTCGTTGCTGGCAGAGTCGTATACTTTTATAGTATAGTCAACTGTGGCTGTATCATAGCTCGAACTCATAGCACTATGATCTGTATACCTTAGAGTTTCATAAGTATTATTAGGAGACAGTAGATCCATTGCAGTGCCGTTGGCAGAAGATACGGTAATATTGGTACCCACTGCAGTAGCTTTGAAAGTATTAGCAGCTGTACTATTAGTTGCAGTAACAGCGCCTAAAAGAGTTGAGCCTCTATATACTCTAATGTCATTAGTAGACTCTGGGACTGTACCACCACTATTTACAACGCCGGCGTTAGTTGAAGAAACTGAGTGGGTGGCGTTAGACATTTCAATAGTTATAGCATCTGAACCATCTTTTACACCGTAGACAGAAACGGTGTCAAATACATTTGCTAAAAGGACTCCATCCTCTTTTACCTTTACTTGTACAAGTTTTGAAGAACCAGAGGCGGGGTAATCCGCAGAGTCCATAGTATATTCTGGAGTTCCATTATAATCTCTTTCTGTTTCGCCGCCAACAAGAAACTTATAAGTAATTGTACCCTCTATATTCTGAGGGGTTGCTGTAAATACTAGACTTTGGTTCGGGACAAGAGCTCCGTCCTTAGTGTACGCAACTGCATATCTGCTACCAGTTAATTTAACAACTGGAGCTGCTGCCGCCTCTCCCTCTTTAGCTTTAGTAATGCTCTGCGTTGCAGTAAGGGTTACAGCAGTTCCTTGACCATCTCTTACAATCACAGTATAAGTAATAGCTGCCATATCCGTACTGTCTGCCATACCGCTATGCTTCGCAACTCGAGCAGTATTGTCGGTTACCCCTCCAAAGGTCTCCTTACTAATAGACCCTACAGTTATACCTTCACCAATCGCTGACACACTGAATTTTCCCCACATAGTCGAGTTTGGACCTGCGTAAAGTACTGGAGTAGACCCTCTAAATACTCGTATGTCAGTTCCTGACCCTATATAACTATCGGGGTTTGAGGTTGATACAGCACCATCTGCTGCTGCATTAAGTGTATGTGTGCTATTTGGAACTACAAGTGTGAGCGCATCTTTACCATCTTGTACTGCATGTATGGTAATACTGTCAGTTCCTAATACGGTAGTGTCTGAGCCATCATACACAGTTATAGTTACTAAAATATTTGTGCCAATAGCGGGTTCTAGACTAGATGGTAGGTCAACAGTAGTTAAAGTGCCTGAAGTGCCTGAAGAAGGGTATATCTGGGTGGTGGTGCCCGCCTTAGTTACAGTAACTTTATATTGTGCATTACTTCCTACATTTTGTGAACCCCAATTTAATACAATATCGTTGCCCTGCGCGACCCCTTCTTCCGAATAAGCTACTACATAGCTGCTAGCTGTCAGTTTTACTGCTTTTGAGGAAGTTCCTGCCTCCCCTTCTTTAGCTTTAGAAAGAGACTGTTCTTTAATAATATCAACGTCCACTCCTTCATCATTTTTTACAGTTATAGTATAAGTAATAGTGGCTGTATCCGTAAACATACCGCTATGCTTCGCAACTCGAGCAGTATTGTCGGTTACCCCTCCAAAGGTCTCCTTACTAATAGACCCTACAGTTATAGTACCTGCTGTAACTTGTGAAGAAACCTTGAATGTATTATTAGCAGCTGCAGCATCATAAAGTATTGCAGTACTTCCTTTAAATACTCGTATGTCAGTTCCTGATCCTAGATAATTATCGGGGTTTGAGGTTGATACAGAACCATCACTAGCAGCGGGTATAGTATGATTATCATTAGGTACTACAATAGTAATGGCATCTTTACCATCTTGTACTGCATATATGGTAACACTGTCAGTTCCTTTTTCTTCCCCCGCCTCATATACCTGTACAGTTACTGCGATATGTCCTTCTAAAGCGGGTTCTAAAGACTCAGGTAGAGTACAACTTGTTGCAGTGCCTGAAGTGCCTGAAGAAGGGTATATCTGGATGTTGCCTACAGTAACTCTATAAGTTGGAGAAGTAGTATTTTGGGAGTCCCAAGTTAAATCAATTGAGGAACCCTCTCTAGCTCCTTCTTCCGTATACTTTAGTATATATCTGCTCGCCTGCAGTTTTACAGCTTTTGCGCTCACACCTTGTTCAGGAAAAGTATGGATATTTTTAGCGTCTGACCAGTCTCCATTGTTAGGTGCCGGGTCCGGCTCCAACGTTGCGCCCTGCACAGTAGTAGTAGTATCTCCTCCATTAACGAAAACATCAGAATTTCGATTAGCTAATACTGCTGCTGTAGTTTTCCATAAATACTTATTATTTATAGTAGTAGGACTCTCCTCCTGACTCCAGTCACCATCATCATTGTCGGGGGCCATCCAATCTGAGTCTTCAAAGTTCCAAATAAGATCATTATCGGGCAAGGCAGGCGCAGTTGCTACTCCTCCAGAAGCGATATTACTTGTTTGGTACAGTGTTACTATGCCTGCGAACATACCATCCATACCAGTGAACTTAGCAGGTTCTGTCCACTCCGACCTGCTAATATCATCTGAGGATCCTGCCCCGTTTGCAGTTGCAGCAACAAGCCATATAGACTGTCCAGAATCGGGAGTTCTAGGAATAGTGTACCATCCTGTAGCATTACCCGTAGTATCGAGTATTTGATTGTTACTATAACCGGTTCCTCCTGCTGTAATTGTTAACGAGTGAACAGCCCCGCTCTGTACTGTAGCCGTTACTGCCGCAGATTCGCCTCCCAGAGCTTGCACTGGTATTGATATAGTAGGTACATTACTATAACCTGTACCACCTGTTGTAATAGCAACAGCAGTTACTACCCCCTTTGTTAGAGTAGCTGTAGCAGAAGCGCCCGATGCTAAAGTTGCAGTACCATTACCAGTACCTACCCACGTTGCTGTAAAAACGGTGCCAACATTATTATTCTCTGCACCAATAAGTGTAAAGTCTGTTGACCCCGGAGTTACGATAGTATAAGTGGAATTTACAACGAAATTCCCTGATGTTACTATATCAGAAGCATGTGGTGTTATTGTAACTTGAGTATTAGTAATTGCTGCATCGCCCTGTCCTGTCGCAGCTACACCTGTTATCTTTCCTGCATCAGTACCTGAAAGAGGTACTGTAAGAGTAGGAAAATAAATGTCATCGCTAGGGTCATCAGTAGGTTCCACTGCAGAGCTCTTGTAGAGGTATATTACACCAGTACCAGACGCTAAAATCCAAGCAGTTCCTTCGACCCCACTAGTATTATTACGAGGCTCGAAAAGAGAAGGTACCTCAACTTTTCTACTTACTTTTGTATTAGCAACAGCAACATCTTTTACGTGACGAATCCAATAATAATAAGTAGTGGTTGCAGTTATATCCTGTAAGTTATGGTCATACTCTGTATCTGTTAAACCACTAATTAACTTAGAAGCTTTATCTCCTTCATTAAAAGAACTGTTATTGTTATACCATATTTCTGTAGACCAATTCTCTGCCTTTGCAAAATTAACATTATTAGCCCAAGATAGTTTAATTTTGCCTTGTAAATCATTAGTTGCAGTTAAAGTTCCTTCTACAGGCGACCCTGGAGGTGGCGGGTTCGTATCAAGATTCCCAGTCGCGTCGCCAATACCATTAACATCTTTATCTTTTCCTTCTACAAGGTAACTATTATCATCGTGTTCTTCGGCTGTAACTTGTACTAAACAATTTTCTTTAATTTGTAAGTTACTAATTCTAAATAGTTTTTCATCCCAATTAAATCGAGGATAAGTTACTTTTATTAAAGTTCCTGCTAATAGTAACAATCCTTTCGGGCCTATTTGAAAATTGATCTTTCTTGAAAATCTAGATTGATCTAAGTATTGTTCTGCGTTAATTCTTGCATTAAAATAATTTGTAATAAAAGGATTCTTTACACTTTTCTTTTTAGGAACTCCACGATCTTCTTTTAAATACTCAGAGTTATAAAAAGTAATGTTTCTGTTATCAAAACGTACTTGAGGATCTGGGATTGAAACACTAACACTATTAGCACTTCCTTTAAGCCCTGCATCATCAATATTGATTGCTCCAATAATGTCATCTGCTGTAATTATTCTAGGGTCTGTATAAGGAGCCCCCCCAAGAGTTATAGTATTTATTGTTGGTGCTGTGCTTTCTACATCTAATTCATATTTTCCATTTGAGTATCTTAATATACCATTAAAATGCCCTAAGAAGGAATTAACATTTTGAAATAATGGAGTTTCTGTCCGTATAATAGCATTTGTTTGGTGTCTAGTTACTTCTCTTTGATCCTGACTTTGCCATCCCATATATCTCCAATATTTCACATCATCAGAGTCATATAAAGAGTACCCACTTGTAGAAAAAGTACCCTCAGTTGTATTATACTTCTTAATAATAGGATTATTATCCCAAGTAGATTCTATTTCATTATCTGCAATAACTGTAGGAGAAGCAAGATGAACAGCAGCAGTTGTGCTGCTATTAGTAGATAAAAATAAAGGAATTGAGGTTATAGCAGCCCCTAAAGAAGCTTCTGCTACTGTTCCGGCTGCATTCCTTATATAAGCTTTATTTATATCTCCTGCGTGTTTATTATAAACTACTTGTCCAATTTCATAAGATTTCCAATTGAACCATTTATGAGCAAGTTTACCTATACAATCTTCAAAAGTAACTTGCTTATACGGTTGGCTCTCATAAGTTATATCTTCAATTGTTTTTATAGTACCCTGCCATTGAAAATAGTCAATATCTTCGTGCTCGGTAATTAATTGCCATTTCTGCCCTACACTATAAGTACCGTTTGCAAGAATTAATGTAACATCAGACCTAACATCACATAATCGTGCAGCTTGTTTAAACGTCTCTAAACTAATATCTTTATCTATATTTAAGCCTCTTCCGAATCTTTCATTTGTTAAGTAATCCAATAATTGTATAGCTGGATTTATAGAAACTTTTTTATCCCCTTCTGCTATAATTTCAAAGCTATCTGCTATTCCAGAGGGAGAATCGGTAGCATCGAAAGGAATAAAGTGCCAAGGTGTAGGAGTCTCAACAGTAGCATTAGCATCAGCACCTTTATAAAAGGTACAGAGTGCTAATATTGAAGCATAACCATTATCACTAAGAGTAAGCACGGTGCCTTCAATACTATCAATTTTGGTTCCTAAGGGGAATATAACACTTGCATTACGTTGAAGAACGTCACCTACAGTCAATCCCGACATATTCGTACCGGTTTCAAACTCTATTACATTACCATTATGAACAGCCGTTTTAACTCTATAAGTAGTACCTGTTATTGGAGTATTTGTTGTTTCAACAGGAGAAAAGTCTCCTACATAAACTCTTTTTTCTGATGCATCATATCCAATTATTCTTCTTGTTTGAACTTTAATAGTGCCATCAATATTTTTACGAGTTATTTTTATTATTTGCCCATTATAATAGTCATCTACAGTATCCTCTACATCATCTCCTGTAAGGGTAACAGCATTAGTAACAAACATGGATACTAGCTCCCCAATACCATTAGCCCCATTACCTACATTCGTGAACTCCCCATTAGAAAATTTACTACTATCAATTTGAAACGAGGCTATTCGTGCTATAAGATCCTCTGCTGTAAAATTAACTTGCCCATTACTAAACCCAATCGCTACACCCCCCACATCAGAAAGATATGCTATAGTTGTTGCGAATTCAAGTGATAAATCTTTTATATCAATTCCAGTTCCCCCGGAACTTGCTGTAACAGTACCAGTACCAGTATTACCAGCATCAGTGTCTATAAGCTGTTTTAAAGTTGCACCCACATCTCCTGAAACAGCTTTATCATCCCAAGTTGCAAAATGAAATCTGTCATTAGAAGAAGAAGCAGTTCCATCGGGAACCATATAAAAATTAGTAGCAGAACTAAGAGTCCCGTCTGATTTTACTAGAGGATTAGAAGCGAATCTAAACTTCCAATGCTCCTCTTCCCTAGCATCAACATATTTATATAAGTCTACAATTTGGATATTCAAAGCTAAAGCGGGATTATTGGCAGCAGAGTCATATACGTCTACATAATCACCAATTTTAAATTTAGCTCTGTTAGCCTCACTAGCCTCACTCCCATAAGAAGGAGGTAGCATTTCTCTGTATGAATAATCATAATTATACTGCTGAACTTCTCGACCCCGTACAACAAAATCTATTTCGGGTATAGTTACATCACCTTCCGCAATTTCATACTCAACAGCTAAATATGCGGTATCAAGAAGCCTAAAGTTTGAGTCCCAGTATGAAGTTTTCTTTTTACCCTCCTTATCCTGCTGTAATTTAAAATCACCAACTCTCTCTCCATTCTCATCAGTTTGAGTACCAATTCTTGTGAGCATATCATCTGAACGTTGATGTGATCTACCAGCATGAAAAATTGCTTTTGCTTTAATAGGGTACTCAAAAGTATTCTGCTTCTCGTGGGATACTCCAGTGACATTATTCTGAGTAAACTCTGGAGCTAAATTTATTCCTAGACTTACCCAGTCTGCTATTCCAAGAGTGTCGGCACCTAAGCCATTCCAACTAGACGCATATATACCTAAATAATCTGCAGAGGCACTTGTGAAAGCAGGCGCGGAACTTAAAGTATCCCCCCGATCCATACGTCCTTCACACACTACATCAATAGCACCCGTATCAGTTTGAGTAGACCTAGTGTCAGAATCATTTTTATCTATACATATACGTGATCGGTCATCAATATACATGTCATAAATACCACTTACTTCACCTTCACATATAGCATATACAATATATATTTTTGTAGGATCATTTTTAAGAGTATCTGCAAATATTGGAATACTATCCGTTTTATTAACACCATAAAGAACTGGTAAATGTTTTGCATGTAAGTTAAATCTTAAGTCAACATCTCTATCTACTTCTACTTGACGTTCAACGTTTTCATAACTTTTAAATAACCATCCTGATTCTTTTAGTTCGTACTTTGTTTCCATTATTTGATAAACAGATATAATATTTATAGCTTGTTCACTATGTTTAAACCCAAAATCATAAGCATATTCATTTCGATGTAAAGAAGCAGTATCAGGCCTACGATTGACTCCAAGAGCTCTATGCTCCTCGTCTGAAGTTATTCGCCCATTTACACGATTAAAGTCACCCCAGTGACTTGTTAATGTCCATTTAACTGTCGAAGATTTTGAAGGGTCTTCTGATACTTTAACTTTTGCGATAATACCCTTAAATATTAAATAAGGGTCTCCAATAGTATCATTTGTGTCAGGATCAATATGAGTTTTATAAATAAAAACTTCTCTATTAATGTACGCAGCATACGTTGTATCCTCAGGGTCATTAAGAGCCCCAACAACTTCATCAGTACTTAAAGTTAGTGTGTAATCGGAAGTAGTTTCCACTGGCTCTTCTGCAATACGTTGTATCCCATCAGTACTTAAAATTGTGGCGCAATGCATAGTTTTATTATTACTTGCAAAAGAAGTAATAATACATTGTCTGTTATGTAGGTCAGTATTAGTACCCTCTTTGTGGGTAATTGTAACTTTATCGCCTTCGCTAAAGCCTCGTTCTACAAAGTCATCTTCATAACCTGTGCTAGTAGAATCAAGATTTATTTGAACAGTATCAGGATTACTCCCACCAATGAAGTCAAGAACTTGTCCCTCTACTTTAGTGTCTAAAGCAGTAGAAGCAATATTTATAGTTAGGCTAGAGGCTTTGGCTTCCGTAGTTTCATTAACAGAACCAACTTTTAATAGTCTATTAGCAATATAAGTTTGAGACTCATTAAGATTCCCATGAACGTCTGAGCTTCCATCATCAAAACTAATATTAGTAGCTGCATCAGTAATATAGGAATAATCAGTTGCTGTTTCACCTGGTTTAGAGCTAACAGTTTTTATGATACGCTCAAATTTTACTAAATGAGCGTACAGGAAAGGATCCTCTGAAATAAGAGAAGCCTTTAAGGTATCATTTAAACTCCTTATACTCATAAAAATTCTTCTAATTTTAAACTAAACTTATAAAGATTATCTGTATTTAAAGAGTAAGATCTGACAGCAGTAGGCATAACTACTTTAAATAGTGGGGTAGTAAAATTCAAAACTGCACTAGTACTAACCTCTGTAACTAAAGGAGGGCTGATACCTAGCCGTACCTGATCGTTACTATCAGGCCGACTAGCAATACTGTGGTATTGGTTCCAGGTCTCTACATAGGTTATCATATATACTTTCGTATGGTTACTATGGTTACTATCTGTAATACTGAACATTTCTCCTGGTTGAGGTATATTACCATCAGTAGTGCCATTATACGCAGGATTAGTAACACCATTACATTCTATCAGTATGCTCATGGCACCTACAAGAGTAGTTGTAGCGGGGACAAAGGAGACGTCGTCGTCTGCTGCTAATGCCAGAAAATCAACCCACTCAGTATTTACTGGAGTATTGTATTGAGGGAGTGCAACCTGAAAAGGAGTAATAGAACCCTGTTTCATTTGGAGAAAAGCAGCTACAGGACGAAACTCCGCTTGTGTCATAGGATGGTAACCTATATCTATTTTCCATTTTTGCCCTGCTACAGCTCTGGATAATACTCGCTGAGAGTTAGTTCTAGACATCATAACTTTTTGGTCAGACGTTAGTTTAACCGAAGCAAATCCTGGACCATAGTCTCCAGCATTTAGTAGCCCTTCATTTTTTCCAGAGAAATGCCTTTTATATGCGGGGTCAGGAAGTCTTGTTGAAAAAGCCATTATCTACGACCCCCACCTTTGGGCTCCGCCTGCGGCTACAGGAGTAGTATAAGTGGTTTCATCAATATCTTCCATAAAATCTTCCCCGTACGAGTTTGCTGCTTGTCTTAACATACTTATTATATTTCCTTGTTGCTGTATTAGTACATCCTCTACGCCTGCTGCATCTATTGCATTTATGCTAAAGGTTACATTTGTTGCGCCCCCTGCAACTGAAACATCGTCAGAGGGAACTATAGTACCAGGACGATCGGGCATAAACAATTCTGGCCCTTGTTCTCCAACTATATATCCTGTATTGCCTCCAGAGGCTCTATGTTTTACCCCTGTAAAAGCAGACCTAAAGTTTTCAGCTCCTCCACGGCCTCGCTCCCCACGGAAGTATGCCAGCTCTCCTCTAGCAGACTGGGACTTGCTTAAGTCTGAGCTTTGGCTTCGTTTTCCCATTGCTATAGATGAAGGAATTCCTGCTGATGTGCTTGACCCGCCTCCTCCTTCAAACTTTGTTCCGGCAATAATAGCTAATTGAGCGGCACCCATTGCTGCAACCATTATCGCCATAGGTATAACTGCCCAGCCTAGTTTTGGTGAGTCAGCAGCCATTATGCCCATTACAGCTGCAGCGGTATTTGCAACTGTTTGAGCCATCATCATTTTCTTATTCGTTTCAAAAGCCTTTCTTGCTATAGTTTCTTTTTTCTTTTCAAGTGCTTTTATTTTAGCAAGGCTTGCTTTAGATTTTCCATCTCGTTTCTGTTCTGCTTTAATTTCTTTGTCAATTGCTGCAATTCTTGCATTTGAAGCCGCAGTCATTATTTGAGCAGTTGCTGCTATAGTAGAAGCCACAGCGGATGCTATTGCAGCCCCTTCTTGCATTTTACTGTGATTACCGTCAAGTGTGGCACTTAATTGTATAAAACTCTCTGTCATAGTGAAAGCCCCTCCTTGAACAGCCATAACAAGCTCCCCCTCAGGGCCCAATTGTTTCATACTTTCTGACAATGAGTCCATTAACCCTTTAGTACCTTGTATTATATTTTGTAAATTTTGTAGCTCTGCCTGTTTTAGTGCAGTATCAAAAGCTTCTTGTCCGGCTTCGTCTCCCGCAGTTTCCAGCCACTGGTCCTGGCCCTGGTTAGTCCATCCGTCAGCTTTCATGTTCTCTGTAAACTCTTTCTTTCCTGCAGCTTTTATTTCTGTTTCGTTTGCTCTTATTAATGCAGCTTGATTACCTATTTGTCCGAAGCTTTGTACTCTATTAAGCATACTTCCGGATTGTGTGCCTGCAACCGCTGCTTTATTTGCACCTACCATCTTCGTTAAAGCATTTTGTTTTATCGTCGCATTTGCTATATCATTTTCGGTATCAAGAGTCTCTCCTCTTACTCTTTTAATATTCTCCAATAATTTTAATTGTTCCCCTAATAGTATATACCGCTCATCCTCTTTGTCAAGACCCATCTGCATAAGTTTTACATCATTTATCTGAACATCTATTTCCATTTCCATCTGACGCTTTTTGTCTGCATGAATTTTCTTCTGTAATTCAAGTTCTACTGTTTTTAAAACATTTATTCGTTTAGCTCTTTGCTCAGCAGTATCCATTGATTTCCCAAAAACGTTCTGAGTTTTTATAAAATCATTGAACTTAAAAGCCTGTTGCAGCTCTTTCATCTGTATTTTTGCATTATTTATTTGTGCAGCAAAGTCTTTTGTACGTAAAGCAGCATTTTTTTGAGCGTCAGAAATCGCAAGTGTTCTTTCTTCAATTTCCGTTAATAGTGCCTCTACTTCCTCTACACCCGCAGCTTCAAAATCTTCTTTAGATCCAAAAAATTTACGTAACCAGTTGCCTTCTACAGATTTTATTTTATTTAGCACGTCTGTAGTACTGTCGCCATTTCTAGCAACGGCTGCTAAAGCCTCTTTTAATTTTCCTGCATCCTTAGACATTGTAAGAAAAGTATCTTTTCCTACTTCTTTTGAGAAAAACTCTCTAAGTGATTCTGAGGACTCGTCAAACACTTCCGTCGCTCCAACTGTTTGCTCTACTAATTTCTCAGATGCTTTTGTTAATTTCCTATATTTTCCCATCAGCAATTCTGTGTATGCAGCATTAACATTCGCGGCCTTTCCAGCTGCCACTTGCTGTTTCGCAACCTCCAACATCGAATCAGCAAGTCTTTCAACCCCCTTCGGATCATCTGGATCTACTCCCATAGATTTAAACAGTTCGGCAACCTGCTTTGAGTCTCCTTGATCTATTAATTCCTGCAAAGGCTCTACAAACCCTGTCTTAAGTATCTCTTGAGTCGCTTCTGCATCTGTTCCAAGTAACCATTCTCCAAATCCTAAATCAGGTACATTGGCTACTACCGCCTCCCATACTTTCCCAATACTCTCGGACAAGCCACCCCATAGATCTGATATACCATTAACTGTTTGATGCCACAAATTTTTTATCTTATCAGCGGTTGTTATATTTGCAATATCTGAAGCTACTGCAAGGGCTGCAAAAGCTTCAGAGGACTCCCCAATAATACCGTTTAATACTTTTACTTCAGCACCAAGTCGAAAACCTGCTTCAACTGAATCCTCCCATTTATCATTCAACAATTTTTGTCGAGCTTCTGATTTTTCTAAAACTTCATTTAATTGCTCGAACTTCTCCCCCATACTATCAGTTATGGCATTTAAAACGCCTATTTGCTTACTAATGTCTGTTGCTTTTCCGAAAAACTTAGCAAGAAACTGAATTAATAAGCCTCCAACAAATAGTATTTGACCTATAATAGGTATGGCATTAATAAGGGCGAAACCGAATAAACGAGCGGCAGCCCCGGCTCCTGTAAATAACGAAGCAAGTTTAGGAAGATGCTTTCTTAGCCCAGCTATTATTCCAGTTGCTTTAGTATTTTTCCTATTGACTTCATTTACTTCTTTGGTGTATTTTGCAGTGCCCTTCCACGCCTCTTTAAAGCCCCCAAGAGCCCCTGCTTTATTAACTTTTTCCATAGAGTCTGCTAAGCCTTCTTCTGCTTTCGCTAATCCTTTTCTTACACTTAAATCTTCTCCTAATCTACCTTGTCCTTCTTTAGCATCTTCTAATTCTTTTAATTTTTCAATTAGCTTATCAATTTCATTCCGTTCTTTTATGTACGCTTCAGTAGATGCCTTACTTTTATCTTCAATAGTTTTTGTTCGCATATCAGAAGAACGTTGAAGAGATTTTAACATTGCCTCCCGATCACCCTTTTTCTCTTTTTTGGTTCCTATGCGTTGTTGAAGTTTAGCAAATTTTGTTTCTTCTCCCATCGCAGTTTTTGTAGTACGAATTAAGGTTTCCTGGCTTTTTATTTTTCCCTCTTGTTCTTTTTTTGCCGCTTTCGCGCCTTTTACAGCATCTTCTGCGCTTTCACGTTGAGCTTCACCTAGTTTGAAGAGGGCAGGAACCATTTGACTTAAAACAGTATTTGCAAACATAACTAATACACCTATAAGTGCAAACATATTACTACTAAGTAAATTTATGAAAGGAGTGACTGCTACATTTACAACACGTAAAAACCCTTTTGCAAGGTTATTAGCCGCGGCCGCTAACTTATCAAAAGGGTTCGTATCGATATTCATTACAGAAGAGAATTTTCGTTCTCCCTGTAGTAAGGCTTCATTTAAAAATGCTTGTCGTCGTTGTGCATTACTAAGAGAGCCTGCGGATGTATTAAGACTTTGGGCATATTTATCTACTGCATCATCAAGTCGAATAAAAATACCTAATTCATCGAGAATTTCTGGTTCAAGTTTTGCAGTACCACGAACTAAACGATCAAGAGCATCCCCTAAGTCTCTACCTAGAGCAATGGAAGCCCCTCTTGCAATTTCTGCAAGACCTTCCATCTCTTTCATACTAAATCCGGCAGAAAAACCTGATGCAGAAGCTCTAAGCGCTGCATCCATAGATATAGCGCCATCAGTAATTTCAACTAATTTTTCGGCCATTAAGCTAGAAGTTCGTCCTACTGTATTTCCAAGCGCAGAAAAGCCTTCCTCCAAAGCTTTCATCTGGGCGGCTTCTTTTAGTGCATTAAAGGCAGCAGTAATAGCAAAGATATTTGCAGCAAGAACTGCATAAGCAGGAACAAGCCCACCACTAATTGCACCTGCTTGTTTAGAAAATCCTTTAGCGGTAGAGAGTCCGGCTTGGCCGACTCCTTTTTCAATTTTATTATAGTTAGAACGTTTTTTACTTAGCGTATCAGTTTCTGTACCAAGCTTTTTGGTTCCTTTAGCCGCGGCATCAGCTTTCTTACCAATAGCTTTTAAGTTACCGTCATCATCAACCTTAATTCTAAGCTTAATTTCACTTGCCACTATTTCTTTCTCTTTATCTTATCATACTCCCGTTTTAATTGTTCGGAAGATTCTTTGATAGCTCTGGCATCTAGCCACTGTAAAACTTGAAAAAAGAATTCGTTCTCTTTCTCTATACTAAATACCTTCATATAGCTCTGTAAATTAGTATAATCTTTACCAATATAACCAATCTCTGGATATACTCTATCTCCTAGAGAGTTAAAAACAGTAATTGCATCTAATACTGTACTTGGCATATCCTCCACTGAAGGAGGTATGTCTTCTTCTATTATTTCGAGGCCCATCTGCTCTTGCATCTCGAAATAACGATCAGGAGTCATTTTAGAGTCAAGATTTTTGTACAGGTGTTCTAGTCGCTTTAGGCACTTCTCTCTTTGGCTTGCTACGAAAGTTTTCTAAATCAAAGACTACCTCGTTGAGCCATGTATCAAATTCTGAGGATTGACTTACAAGTACTTCTGCGTTTTCTTCAGTATACTCTACTTCTTTGGATAAATCTGCTCCGTCTGTTTCAATTAGAATTAAAGTTTCTAAGTGCGCCAAAGTTAGCCCTTTCCAGTTCTTGATAGATTTACGTGCAAACTCAGTAACAAATTTCTCGTCGTCTAAAACCTCTTCTGCGGCTCTAGTTTTTCTGTTAAATTTGGTTGTTGTACACTTCTTTCGTATTCCGTTTAATTCTTTTCTTGATAAATTAGCTACCTCTACTGAGAAGCCTTCGAGTCCTGCAAAGTCTATCCACATAGCTTTACTATCGACTACTAGTTTTTTTAGTTCCATATTATATCCTTATTATCGTTATGTTGTGTATGTAATTACGCTATCAGCCAGCTCAAGCGCGGTTGGTCTTTGTGTCATTCTCCAGCTATACTCTTCTAAGAATACTTCTGAATCTTGAAACCTATTCGTAAACGAACAGTTAGTAATATTAAAATCTACCCCTTTATTTGAGGTATTCCACGCTTTTAAACGTAAAGCTGTATTTGTATTCCAAGTAAGTAAATCGGTACTACCTTTTAAATACTTAGTAATAGATCCAGCTACTACTCTAGTTCCCACTGTAAAATTATTAGGAAACATAGAAGTCGCAGCATTAGTCGCAGTAACAGCACCTTGAATAGTATTATATTTATTCCAGCTAATATCGTTTTGTACTTCTACGCTTAAGGCCACAACGTCGCTAGATATATCAGTGCCTCCTATAGTTAAAGTGTTAACCTGAGGTATGATATAGGTAGTGATATCATACTCATCCCCCGCTCGCAAGGTGCCTGGTATTGACTCACTAAATTTTGATAGCTTAGATGCTTCACCAGAAATACTCAATCTCAAGGGTCTTGATTTATTAATCTCGAACGTCCCGTCTTGAATTACGCATTTTTCTAGTTTAAAAACATCTTGCCCAGATGATATGTATAAATCAAAAGTTGTACAATCAAGTAATCGATCGAATACAACTTTATGTCTTGCTTCTTCCAGAAGAGGAGTATTAAAACTGAACTCTGCTGGGTTTGCTCTATTTATATTAGAGCCTTCAAATCCTACTTGATTATGAAGAGTTTTTACTTCATAACTTTTTTCTTGGAAGGATTGGCTAAAAGATATCTCACTTATATCTATCCTGTACTTTGTACTATCATATACAAGGTAGAGTTGAGCTTCTTTTTTAAAAATATAATTAGCCATTTCATTCCTTTATGAAAAGAAGGGGCCAAAAAGACCCCCTCACTTTCATACCCTATATTATATTTCAAATCACCTACAGTGTCAAGAAATATTTTTTTTATAGTTATACTCCAATATACTTCAAGGTCACTTCGTCACCTTCACCTACAGTACTACCTATTCCATGGAAGTTGGTTTCGAGAGAAATCACATCTTCAATAGAGTGGCTTGGTACCTCAAGGTGTGCTGTTGGCAGAGAAATTTCGAAGCGAGGCTTAGTAGCATCTGTTCCGCCTACTTGCAAGGTAATTGCAAACTTGTTAATAACAGTATTAATGTCAGACACTAAGTCCTGGAACAAGTCTTTACTTCGATTAGTAGCAGCGTCTGAACTAGCTAAGTAACAAGTTAAGCTTCCTGATACAGTACGTGTACCAGTTACGTGCTCAATTGGTTGGTTAACCTTACCAAGCTCTTCAGGAGTCAGGTACGATATATTATTACTAATAGTTACGTTCCCTCCTGTAATTGCTACACTATAAGAAGTTCTATAGTTATCATCACCTTCTCCATCACCTTCTCTGTCAAATGTAGTGGTGCTTTGGAAAGTAGTTTCTGGAGCAAGAGTCAAATTAGTAAGTCGGTTACGAATAAAGTTTCCGGTATCCGTAGAACCCTCATCAATATTTGCCCACCAGCTACTGTCATTAGCTGCTGTAGAAATATGCAACTTATCACTGTCGTTTGTATCTATCCATAAAGCGCCAATAGCACCTGCAGTTGGTTCGCTGTCTTGAGCAGTAACTTGACCTGCGCCTGTGCCTGTAATTACTTCTTTAATTTGACCCGCCATACCAGACCAGTTAATTGTAGCAATACCATCAATATCAAAATCAATAGCAGCTTCATTAACAACAGCATTTGAAACTTTATAAAGGAGTCGACCAGCACTTCTATCACTAAAAATAAAATACAAGTTAAACGTTCCTAATGAGGCTCTGTTAGAATCATAGAAGTTAATATCCATATCAGTTGCATCAGAATTAAGAGACTCTGAAGTTACATCAATAGATAAGTTATCATCGCCAGCTGCTCCGCCAATAAGCTCACTATCTATAATGATTTTATTTGCACTATCAAATTGAGTTCCTCGTTCTGTGACTGCTGATATACTTGCAGTTCCGCTTCCGTTTACTGCAACTTGTATAACTGCGCCTGTTCCTGCCTGTGTTGAGCCCCCAGATACAGTAGCACCTGTGCTAGTCCCAGAAGAAGCTGTAGGTATAGCAATTGTATACGTCCCTTCTGATCTATCCGCATCTGTTACGGCATTTCCACTACCTTGAGTAACGGTTAAAGATGCATTACTTATTGCACCCCCGGCTGATCCATGCTTAAACTTACCAGTAGTAGGTAAATAAACGTTTTTTCCTGCCATTGCTACCCAAAGAGCTTCTTCTACTGCGTGCTGGTGATTTGCTGTCGAGTCTGCTCTTCCCTTAATAGTAGTTTTTCCAG
>Ga0208920_1000167_pt1 | contig 18106 bp, 25 predicted proteins | sample 19_taG_FD_184094 | JGI IMG/M metagenome (GOLD analysis project Ga0208920, IMG submission 184094) | Marine viral communities from the Subarctic Pacific Ocean - 19_ETSP_OMZ_AT15317 metaG (SPAdes) (version 2) | ecosystem: Environmental > Aquatic > Marine > Oceanic | place: Pacific Ocean | collected...
GTTATAACACCCTTCTGCTAGGTCATTTACAAATGCTTTCGCGACTCTTCTAGGTGTATCGGAGCTATTAGGATCATTTCTCCAATCAAAACCGAGCGCATCCATATATCCCTCGTATGCTTTTGCAGCATTATTGATAATATTTTCTTTTTCTTCTTGAGTCCGTGGTCTATTTTGATTCGCGTATTGAAGTAAATCCTCGTTCATATGAATCATTATAACGTACTCGATTAATAAATCAACTTAATAAATATTTATACATATGATTATCTTAAACAATGGTTGTTCTTTTTCAGCGAAAAGTTTCGCAGTTGATCCACCGCCCGGTGAAGATGGAAGATGTTGGGCAGCATCATATTGTGATTTTTTACCAGGAGAAATACACAATATCGCTCAGCGCGGTTCCGGTATTGAGGTTACAAGAGTCCCGGAGAAAATAAGCAGCAAATTTCTCGAAGACGCAGAATTAACGCATTTTATTTATCAAATCCCTCATCCCACCAGACAGCCGATGTTTGAAGAGTTAGGAAACGACGAAGAATTTTATAAAACCACTTTACAAATTGATAGGGTTTGGGGTATTAAGGACGCACCACCTATAGGTATTGCGGACCTGCAGCGGTATCGCAGCAGCCAGGGACGAGGTTGGATTAACGGTGTACTCAAGCTCCTAGGAAGGAGATTTAAGGAACACGGGGTCGAGAAAAAGTATAAAGGTACCGGGTGGGGAGAAGTTACGAAAACAAAATATCTACAACAAAATTTTTTATGGCATCAATTACGGCATGAAAATAAAATCTTTGGACGTGATGTGATGGACAGATATTTAAAGAAGGCGCTTAACGGTGTAAACGAAAATGTTAATATAGTTCGTAGTAAATGGCCAAATGTTAAAATTATAATTTTACGATATGAAGAGACTAAAATACCTTTAATTTATGAGTATGGAAAAGATTGGTTTAAAAATACATTATCTAATTATTGCAAAGATAATAATATTACATATATTTATGAAGAAAATTTTAATACAAAATGGTTTAAATCAAATGGTTTATGTGATGATAAAAGACATCCCAATAAAGCTGGTGCTAAACTTATAGCAGATAAAATAAAGGAATATTTATAATGTATAATATATTATGCGCCGGGTGTTCTTTTACAAAATGTGATTGGCTTCCGAAAGGAAATACATTTGGCGGGTATTCTTATAGTGATTTTTTACCGGAGAAAGCATATAACATCGGTGTCCCAGGCGCTGGAATTACAAAACATTTAATAGAGAATTTTGTCCGAGAAAATAAAGATATAGAACTAACACATTTTATCTATCAAGTACCATCACCGGCTCGTCAGCCTATAGATTTAAATGATAATGACATGTCCTCATTTAATTTACAACACACACCGAGCACACCACCACGACCCGACCTTATGTTGAAACGTCTGACACGAGCTGCTGACGATCAAGCCGATCCACGGCGTGGTGAGTTAGAATCGAAGGATATCAAGGTCCTTATCAAGGAGATGAAGGGAAAGTCGCGCAGTTCCGAGAAATATAATCCGAATAATGTATGGAATATATTAGCTAAACTTAATTTTATGAAGAGTAAATCTCTTATGAAAATTTTTAATGATCATCAAAAATATTTAGATAAAGCTCTACATAACGTAGATATTAATGTCAAGTTTATTCGTGAGAGATATCCTAGCGTTAAAATGATATTTTTTCGATATGAAACTACTAACGCAGCTTTACTTTATGAATTTTGTATGGGATTTTATAAAACTATGTTGACAGATTATTGCAAGGAGAACAATATTACATATATTTACGAAGAAAATTTTAATACAACTTGGTTTAAAAGGAACTCTTTAACTACTGATTCTGTTCATCCTAACAAAGCTGGTGCTGAACTTATAGCAGATAAAATAAAGGAACATATATGAAATTTTTATATAAAATAAAATTAAGATATCTTCAATTTAAGCAATGGTTGTTATCTAAATTCAGAAAAGACGACGATGACAATATATATCCTTTCTGGTAATTAATTATAAATAATTACATGAAATCTATTTTATTATGTGGTGGTAAGGCCTGCTGTCCAGAGATCTTTATAAATGAGGATAATAAAACAGTTCAAATAATCGACGATGATGGAAATAGGATTAAAATGAATATTTCTCAAGCTAAATTAATTGACAAAGCTTTAAAGGATCTTTTAAAGGAGGAGGAATAATAATTATTATTGATATATTAGCGTGTGTTGGTTTAATGTTTATTCTTAAATATGGTACTATTCTTAACTTTCCTAGAAAGATTGTTACAAAAATCTCTTTTATTCGTGAATTATTTAAATGTAGTTTATGTTTAGGTTTTTGGTCTGGTGTTATTGTATATTTTGTTAGTAACAATGAATATATTTTGTTCCCATTTGTCAGTGCTGGAGTGTGTTGGGTAGTGGATAATTTTAATAACGTTCTCCAATCGATTGAAATAAAACTTGATAAAGAGAATTCATAATATATAATAGTAAAAATGGCTGGTAAAGGAAGTAAAAGACGTCCGCCGTCGGACGAGGGTACGTATTATCTTAATTTCGACGAGATTAATTGGGATAATAGGAAAGAGGAAGATCCAGATGCGAAAGCCCGGGATCATATGGACATATATAAGAATCCTTTTAGTAATGAACGAGATAAAGACACCAAATGAGCTAGGATCCGAAACCATTTATCTATCAGACGATAAGATATTTTATACGGTTGAAGGAGAGGGAGAATTTGTAGGTTACCCTTCTGTGTTTATGAGATTATCTATGTGCAATTTGAGTTGTATCGGATTTAAATCTGAGTCCTCACCTCATGGATGTGATAGTTTCATTTCTTGGAGTATAAAAAACAAACTCACATTAGAGGAAGTAGTTGATTTGCTCGAGCAAGGTGGTCATAAAGATCATTTATATAATGGTGCACTATTAAAAATAACGGGTGGAGAACCTCTCGTGCAACAAAAAGCATTAATTAAGTTATTACATTATATAGAGTCTCGCTGGAAATTTGTTCCGCGGATCGATTTTGAAACTAACGCAACTATCTTACCAGATAATGAATGGGTTAGAGTAAGTGCGACATTTACAACATCTCCTAAAATGAGTAATAACGGAGACCCTGTAGATAGGCGCTATAAACCTGAGGTTTTAGAGTGGCATGCTAATAGAGGATCTGGTTTTAAGTTCGTTATTGATAAAGAGTCAGATATAGATGAAGTCTTCGGTAAGTTTATTGTACCGTTTGATATACCAACTGGGCAGGTTTGGTTAATGCCTTGTTGTGGTAGTAGAGAGGAACATATAGAAAAGGCTCCTATGGTTGCTGAATTAGCTAAAAAATATAATTTCAATTTTAGTCCTAGACTTCATTTACTAGTGTGGGATATGGCATTAAAAGTCTGAAGTAATAAATATTAAATAACATGAGGATTGCAATTAGTGGTACTGCCTGTCAAGGTAAAACAACTTTAATAAAAGATTTCTTAGATCAATGGCCGAGTTACAAGACTCCAAAAAAGACTTATAGAGATATTATTAAAGAGAATAATCTCGATCATTCTTCGAAGACTAATAAAAAGACTCAATGGGATATTCTCAATTTTATGATTGAGGAGCAACAGAAGTACAGAACTGGTCAAAATGTTATCTTTGATAGATGTCCATTAGATAATTTAGTATATAGTATATGGGCCGAGCAGCAACCAGATAATGACATTGATGAAAAGTTTGTCTCTAAGTGTATACCCTTAGTACGAGAGAGTTTTCGTAATTTAGATATTATATTCTTTACACCTATTACCAAAGTATCTCCTGTTGCAATAGAGGAAGATGATTTGAGAGATACCGACGCAGAGATTATAGAATCAATAGACAATATATTTAAAGCAGTACATAGAGAACATGAGAACAATCCAAAGACTACGTTTTTTATTACAGATGATAAACCAGCTATTATAGAGGTTTTTGGTAATAGAAATGAACGTATACAATTATTAAAGTTATATATTGACGCAGAAGGTGACGCGCACGAAACTGGTAATATTTTAGATGAAGAAACTTTAAAGGAAATGAAGAAGCTTCAAGAAGTATGGAAAGATGTTGATCCTGAAGAAAACTCCCTCATTAAAAAGGAGATGGAACGTAAAATCGCTGAAGATAAAAGAAAGACTAGATTAAATAATTATAGATGAGTGAATATGATGAATTATGCGAACGATATATGGTGAGAAGAGTTAGATCTTTTTATCCTCGTAAGTTTGATTTATCTCCAGAGTTTGTAGAAGCCTTTAAATTAGAATATTCGCGTTTAGTTGAATCTGGTCAAAATAAACGAACGCTGTTTGAACGGATGCGCAAAGCATTATCCTTCCATCTTTGATCTTTGTAATATTTTTACAATATATTTTAGTATCTCCGATCTAACAATTTCAAGCTCTGTAAATGTAAATACATTTATGCCGAAGTCTATAGACTCGTCTGTATTAAATGCATCATATATTGATTTAAATCCAGATTTATTTCCAATGTCACTTTGTTGAGAGTCTCCAATAACTATATATTTTGATTCATGACCAAATCTAGTTAAAATAGTTGTTAGTTCCTGTCGAGTTAGATTTTGTGCTTCATCAACTAATACACACGCATTTTTAAAAGTTAAACCTCTAGTATAATTAACAGGATGACACTTAATAAAGCTTTCTGACATAAGTGTATTAATCGTAGACTTATCTAATAGCTCATTTAGCTTTTCTAATAGAGGAAGGCTCCATGGTAGAAATTTTTCTTCAACCTCACCAGGTAGTGATCCCATACTCTTTGATGCAGATTCTACGATACTACGGATGTATACTATCTCTTCTATTTTCTGTGTGCGAAGTAATTGAAGCGCGATATAGACTGATAAATACGTTTTTGCAGATCCAGCAGGTCCATCAATTAGAGCCATTTTACATTTATCTTTAAAACAAACATCTAAGAAACTATCATGAACATCTGTTAAGTTATATTTTTGTTGTATAGAGAAATCAAGAAATGTATTCTTTTCTATACTATCGGTGATCTCTGTTTTATTAATTTTTGTTTTCTTATTAACACGCTGTCCGTTCATAGACGTCTTTTTTGATGATGCGGTCGTAGTACCACGAGTTCTCTTAGCCATATCTGTAAGTATTTATTTGACTTTCAATGCTTTACAATTATAATAATTAAGGTGAACATATTATTAAGTTGTCTTAGTTATAGAGAGTATACTGGTTCTGAGATATATTTTTATGAACTCTCAACTGCTTTAAGGTCCGCTGGTCATACTGTGTCTATTTTTTCTCCTTTTGTAGACGGTCCGTTACGAGCTCGAACTAATAATATAAAATTTCCTAATAAAGATGAGATTCTAAAAGAAACATATGATTTAGTTTTGTTCTCTCACGGGAAAGTTATATGGGAGTATTTAAAAGATGTTAAGACAAATAAATTAATTAATATTATTCACTCTGAAGTTATTGATCTAGAAGAACCAGTAGATGACTCTAGGGTTAGTTTATATGTGGGTATACGGCCATCAATTGTTGAGTTTATAAAAAGTAAAATACCTACTGCTAATATAAAATTAATATATAATCCATTTGATTTTAATAGATTTAATACTCAAAAATGTAAGAAGAAAAAGAGTGTTAAGGATAATGTAGTTTTATTTCCGGGTAGTTTAGATTACTTGAGATATAAACCATTAAAATATTTGTTAGAGTTATCTGAAAAACAAAATTTTAAAGTTTTGCACGTTGGTAGGTCTGATTATTCCACTGTACATCCTAACTTTGCTACAACTGAACCTACATGGAACGTAGAAAAATATTATAAACAATGCGATATTGTTTCTGGTATATTTTTAGGTAGAACTTCTATAGAGGGGTTACTGTGTGGTAAGAAAGTATTACAATTTGATGTAGATAATAAGGGAACCATTAAAAAAGTATATTGGCACACAGAAGAGGAGTTAGATAAATTCGATAAACACATCGTAATAAAGTCGTTTTTAGAAAAATAAATGTCTAAAAAAATATATATAGTTTTAAGCTATAAAAATAGAAAACATCAATTCCTCTATACGTTAAAAAGGTTAGATGAATATAATTCTATAGGTCATAATTTATGTATTATAGTTGTAGATGATGGAAGCGATCCCGGAGAGAGATTAGAAGGTATCGTTGATGATTATAATTTTTATATACAAATATTTTATATTAAACCGACCTGCAAAGACTGGATTAATCCTTGTGTTACTTATAATATTGGTTTTTATAAAATACCTGATGCTAATGATGACGATATTGTAATTATACAAAACCCTGAATGTGCACATTTAGGTAATATTTTAGAATATGCTATTAACAATTTAACACATAAAGATTATTTCGTCTTTAATTGTATGGCTCTCAACAAAGATCAATCAGCAAGTTTAATTAAAACCGATAAATGTAAAAAAAGTCTTTCATGCAGCTGTGGAGCGCCAGATATGTATGATTTTGAAGCCGGTGTAGACTGGTATATTCATCCTAAATTTAGAAAAAAATATTATCATTTTTGCAGTTGTCTTACTTATAAAAATCTAAAAACATTAAATGGGTTTGATATGGCGTTTAAGAATGGTGATGCCTTTGATGATGATGAATTTGCTTTAAGAGTTAAAAGGTTAGGGTTAAAAAGACAATTAATTTCTAATCCACGTGTTGCGCATCTATGGCATCCTGCTTACCAACCGAGTAGTATGGAAAACTTGTATAAGAATCGAGATTTATATTCTAATGTAGAAAGTAATACTACGTCTCTACCTACCGCAAATTCTGACTCTATGTTTGGACTACAAGACGGGTTTATCGAGAACTATTCAGCTAAATCACGTAAGGTGAGCTCAGCTACTTATTCATTTTCTCACGACTGGAACTTAAAAAAAATACCTAAAGTTGCTCATTTTTATTGGGGCGCAGATAAAATGTCCTTCTTACGCTACTTAACATTAGTTTCTTTTATAAAATTTAATCCCACGTGGGAAGTTCGATTATATATTCCAAATTCAATTTCAAATAATTTGTTCTGGAGAGACGTAGGTGATAATCATCATAAATGTGATCAAATAGATTATATTAATGAAAAGGATTATTTCTCTTTATTACCACCCTCAATAAAAATAATTAAAATAGACTTTTCAACTATTTTTATTGGAGAGACTGCACCAGAGGCACATAAGTCTGATTTATTAGGATGGCAGATACTGTCTACTGCCGGAGGTTTATGGTGTGACATGGATATCCTCTTTTTTAAAGGTCTTCACGAAATTATATTTAATGAAGACTGTTATGATACACTTGTTTGTTATGATCATAGACATATTTGGATGGGGAATCCTGTAGTTCCAATCGGTTTTTTCTTTTCATGTCCAAATAATGCAGCGTTTAATGAGGTGCTTGAAGTATCAAAATTAATATATCAAAAAGACGAGTATCAGGCTATCGGTACATATGCTATATCATCAGCATTTAGAACTGTGAATGAGTGTAAGGTGAAATTTCCTAAACTGAATATAGGTAATTTAGATTATGACTTAGTATATAGATATGATTATTTAAACTTAAACGAATTATATGTAAATAATAATTTTCGAGCTTTACTCGTTAATGATGATTCTATAGGAGTTCATTGGTATGGAGGTGACCCTCAAAGTCAAGAGTTTAATAATACAATTACTGGTGATAATTATAAGTCACTACCATCGTGTACTATAGTAGAAATAATAAAATATTTAAATTTAGATGAAAAATGTCAATTAAAAAAGTAATTATAACTATTACTGGAATTAGACCAGATTTTATAAGAATGTCTGAGATTTTTAGACGTTTAGATAGAGATAAAAATATTGATCACATATTAATTCATACTGGTCAACATTATGATGAGTTATTATCTGATATTTTCTTTAAAGATTTAGATATAAGACAGCCAGATTATAATCTTGAAATTGGAGGTGCTGGTAAAAAGCATTATTATCAACAAGCTGAACTCGGTCCAAAAATAATTGAAGTTATAGAAAAAAATAATTTAAAACCAGATATAATATTATTTTTAGGTGATAGTAACTCTGTACTTGCATCAGTTCCTCTTAAAAAAGAAGGATATAAAATTGGTCATATTGAAGCTGGTATGAGGAGCTACGACGACCGAATGCTAGAAGAAATAAATCGTAAAGTTTGTGATCATGTAAGCGATTTATTATTTGTATATCACGAAAATTATAAGCAAAAAGCTTTAAGAGAAGGTATTTCTGAAGATAAAATATGTGTAATTGGTAATACAATAGTAGAGCCTTTATGCAAATTAGCAGATTTAAATACACCTAAGAGTAATAAGCATATTCTTCTTGACATTCATCGCCCTGAAAATTTTAAGTATAAAGATAGAATGGAGAAAATATTAAATTATGCTAATTTTTGTGTATCAAAGTTTCAATTACCGGTCCAAATGCTCTCATTTAATAGAACAATGGAAGCAATACATAAGTATAACTTAGATCTAGGTAAAATAGTTGTAACTCCTTTAATGGGTTATAAATATTTTATCAAAGCTCAACAAGAATCTAAATTTATAATAAGTGACAGCGGTACAGCTCAAGAAGAGCCAGCATTATTAGATATTCCTGTTATAGTTCCTAGAGATTTTACTGAGCGACCTGAATCGGTAGAGAATAATTGTAGTTTTATGTTAAATTTAGGAGCACAAAACCATCAGTCTGCGTCTATTAAATGGCTTAATTCTGATAGACGCTGTTCAGTTGAGTGGCTTGGTAGAGGTGATACAAGTGAAAAGGTGTTAAGTTTTTTGAAACACTGGAATGAAAAATGAGTAATGAACCAATAATAGGCTGGATTAATAAGCATCTAGATAACGGACAATTTAACATTTTAGATGTTTGCTGTGGGAATGGTGTTGTGTCAGCCCACTTATTCTATAACGAGATTTCAGGTCTAGATATATATGAGCCGTATTTAGAGCAATATAAACGTATTGTTCCTAATAGTAAAGCTAAAATATATGATGTAGCACAGGTATTATTAAAGGATATATCTTCAAGTTCTTATGATGTAGTTGTATGTATAGATGGAGTTGAACATTTTGAGTATGACAATGCTGTAATCTTAATCAAAAACATGGAAAGAATTGCTAAAAATAAAATTATTATTTTTACACCTGAAGCAGCAGACGATCCCTCAAGAATTACATTAAATAAACCGCATAATGCATGGGATATAAAGGGAGGAGACGAGTTTCAAATTCATAAATGCGCAATGACCCGTACCTTTTTTGTAGAGAGAGGATATGATTGCGAGCAGCTTAGTAAAGGCACTAATGCTTATGATGGTACGCCTTATTTTGAAATGTTATATGTTAAAACTATATGAATAAAATTTTAATAGTCGGAGGAGCTGGGTATATCGGTGGTTATATGACTAACGTTTTTACCGATAATAATTATGATGTTACTGTTTATGATAGCCTGTTGTATGAATCTCGGTTTTTAAAAGACGTGAAGTTTATAAACGGAGATATAAGAGATAGAAATAAGCTTTTATCTATTTTAGATGATTATGATATTGTAATATGGTTAGCAGCTCTTGTCGGGGATGGAGCATGTGCTATTAATCCTAGTTTAACTAAAGAAATAAATTATGATTCTGTTAAATGGTTGGTTGATAATTATAAAAAGAGGATTATTTTTACTTCAACATGCTCTGTGTATGGTATTAATAATGGTTTAATTGATGAAGATGCGAAACCTAATCCATTATCTGTTTATGCAGAAACAAAACTATTAGCTGAGCAGTATTTGATAAACAATCACAACGACTGTGTTGTATTTAGGTTAGGTACCCTATATGGTCTTGGAGATTTATTCTCTAGAATACGACTGGATTTAGTAGTTAATGTATTATCTAAAAAGGCAGCCCAAGGCGACAAACTTTCAGTGTTTGGAGGAGAGCAGTGGCGACCATTACTTCATGTTAGAGATGTAGCAGAAGCTTCTTTATATTGTATAAAGAATAATATTACTGGTCTATTTAATTTATCAGCTAAAAACTTTACAATAAAAGGTATAGCAGAGAAAATTAGAACAATAAAATCTAATGTTGACATAGAATATTCCGATATTAGCTTTGAAGATTTAAGAAATTATAAAGTTAATACCGATAAGATTACAAAAGCTGGCTTTAGTAAATTTAGTGATATAATAGTAGGTATAAATGAGATAATTACATTGTTTGAAGAACAAAGAATAACCGATCCAAATGATCCCGTTTATTCTAATGTTGCTCATTTACAAAAGATTTATAATAATGGATATAACTAATTTATTTATCGGTGGTCAAGCTGTAGACGATAGAGGTACAGTTTCGTTTGTCAATGATTTTGATTTTAATAACGTAAAACGATTTTATCAAGTTGAAAATCATCGACGAGGTTTTATTAGAGCCTGGCATGGGCATAAAAAAGAAGGAAAATATGTTTATGTGCCTAGTGGTACTGCATTAGTCGGTGCCGTGCCTATGCCTGACTATTGGTATAACGATGAGGTCGGCGCAGAAGTAGAAGTATCTAAAAAAGAATGGCCTAAAACATTTATACTTTCTTCTAAATTACCAAAAGTTTTATATATACCGCCTGATCATTGTAATGGTTTTATGAATCTTGAAGAGAATACAATTGTACAGTTTTTTTCTACTAGTACTTTAGAAGAGAGTTTAGGAGATGATAAGAGATTTGATTATGATACTTGGAATATTTGGGAGGAGGATTATAGATAATGAAAATATTTGTTTTAGGTTCTAATGGTATGTTAGGCAGGTATGTTTCTACTTATCTTAGCAAAGAAAATACAGTAGTAAATCTTACTAGAAAAGAATTAGACGCAGAAAATGTTACTGAGGAAGATATTACTAATATTTTGCTTGATAAGGGACTTGGTCAAGGCCATGTAATTGTAAATTGCATTGGTATGATCAAGCCGCAAGTAGATAAATTAGGCACGGTTGCTGCTGTAAAAGTAAATTCCTTATTTCCTTATAGTCTTGCTAATGTAGGTGAGCGGTTAAATGTTAAAGTTATTCATATTACTACTGATTGCGTTTGGTCTGGTAAAGATGGGAATTATTTCGAAGATACTCCTCATGACGCTTTAGATGTTTACGGTAAAACTAAATCCTTAGGAGAACCAGAAAATTGTACTGTAATACGTACTTCGATTATCGGGGAAGAAATTAATAATAGTCGATCGTTAGTAGAGTGGATTAAATCTAGGAAAGATTTAGATGCAAATGGATTTACAAATCATAAGTGGAATGGTGTTACTTGTTTAGAGTTAGCTAAATGCATAGATAGTATTATTAAAAATAATAATTATTGGTCTGGTGTTCGCCATGTGCTTTCTCCTACAAGTGTTACTAAAGATATATTGTTAAAATTAATAAATGATAGATATAATTTAAATATTACTATTAATAATACTGCAGCAGGAACTTCTTGTGATAGATCATTAGGTTCAAATTATGAAAATAAATATAAGGTCTTAGAATTAGTAGATCAAATTAACGAAATGTATTTGTATGAAAAAAGATAAATGTATATCATGTCAAAAGGATACTCAATATGATGAAATGACGCATATTGATATCCGCTATTATTATATTGAAGGCGCCGGGCAATTGTGTCCTAATTGTTATAATAAAATATATGAAAGTAAGTGCGACAATACCTATAAAGAGCAATTCAACGAGAGTTAAGGATAAGAATTTTAAGCTCTTAGGTGATAAGCCTTTATATCAGTATATTATTGATCATTGTATTCAAGCAGAATGTTTTGATAGTATATATGTTGATACAGACAGCGAAGATATAAAGGCTTATTGCTTTCAGAATAAGGTAAAATGGATAGAACGTAAGCCAGAGCTCACTCTAGATACTGCAAACGGTAATGATGTGTTTCATTATGATATAGATCATATAGATGAGTATGATTTTTACTTTCAATTGTATGCTACTGCACCATTTTTAAAGCCAGAGACCATTAGAGCATGTGTAGACAAGCTAACTCATACAACAAAGTATGATTCTATATTAACAGTTACAGAAGAATATGGATGGCATTGGTTTCAGAATCAGCCAGTAAATTATCAGCCTAATATTCTTCCTAGATCACAAGATGCTCCGCCAGTACTTAAGGAAACAACAGGGTTATACGGTATATCTAAAAGGGCGTATGATAGGTTTAGATGTAGGGTAGGTGCTACTCCATATTTCTATATAATAAAGGACAGAATGGAGTGTGTTGATTTAGATACATATGATGATTTTGAGGTCGCTCAGCAATATGCAAATCGATTAAGATCTAATCCGTATATATATGATGATGAATAGTAAGAATAAACTCGAAAAAATATATTCATAACTTATGAAAAAATATTTCTTAACATTTCATACTATATTTATTATGGACGAAAACGTCGAATGGATTGAAGAATTTTTAATTTATTATCTTAATCTTGGATTTGAGCATTTTTATTTATATGACAATACAGGGTCAATAGGTTTTAGATCTAATAGACATACAACTAGGTATGGATTCCCTATTGTAAAACAAGATCCTAAAATTTGGCGAGATATTTACAGCAAATATAAACAATATATTACATATATTAAGTATAACCCTAAAAACGAACAAGGAGATATTATTTATAATCAGGTCCAAGGCATCACTGATTTTGTTAATGAATATAAGCATGAAGCTGATTGGTGCTTTGTCGGAGATTTTGATGAATTTATTTTTAGCCCTAAAAATAATAACCTTTTGGATTTAATTAAATCAGTTATAAAACCAGTAATTACTTTTCATCAAAAAATGTTTCTACACAGAGATAGGACGACAAAAAGATTTATAACTCAAGAGTATCAGTGTATAAATAATCTTTCTTCTAAGTTATATGGAGGTCAAAAAAGTATAATTAATCTAGAAAGCTTTAAGGGTCTTACTTCTTGTCATAATTTTAAAGGTAAAAAACAAGTTCTCTCATTAGATGAGTGGAGATTTAATCATTATATCTTTTGCGAGCACGGAAAACGTTCAATAAATAAACAAAAATGGAAATATGAGTTAACTGTAGATGATAGTATGAAGAAATATAAAAATTTATTTAATGAAACTTGACATTATATATACATATTTTAATCAAAAAGAATATACTAAAGAAATGCTGTTGTATATTGATAATTATATTGATAAAGAGTTTTTAAAAAACATCGCTTTTACTATAGTAGACGATAATAGTGATTATCCGTTAATAGATTATTTACCAGAGCTTACTAATGTTAAATTAAAAATTTATAGAACAGATTACGAAGGATACAACCCAGGTGGTGCTGTAAATTTAGGATGTATAAACGCCGAAACAAACTCGGTTACATGTTTAGATATGGATATGGTTATATATAATAACTTTGTCGAGCGGTTATTATCTATAACACCTACTGATGAATATCATTATAGATTTTATCTAGAGAGAGCTCAGAAAGTAGATTTTCGTTTAGGTAAGATTTATTATAAACTATGTGGTTGGCATGGAATAACTACAAAAACAAACCGTATAAAATACTTACATGATGAAAGATTTTCTGGTAATTGGGGATATCATGGAGTATTTATGAGAGATTGTATGAGACATGGTGGTATAAAAGAATTACATATAGAGGACCAAAGGGTTATTATGCCTCCTCGAGTTTATTTAAACAAAGTACTCTTAGATCGTAATTCTGACGCCAAGTATCGTAAGCATGAAACTGCTGGAGAAACACCTAATTTAATTAGAAACAAAAACACCAATAAACCTCTGTATGATAAACTACTTAAAGAATTAAAGGACGGTACATACGAATCATATAACCCTCTTAATTTTAATTATGAATTAGTTTACAAAAATTTTTAGTCATGAACAAGATAGATATTATAACTGCATATTATAACCAAAATGTATATCTAACTGAATATCTCACATATCTAGATAAATTTATATTACCTAAATTTGGAAATAAAGTAAACATTATTTTAATTGATGATGGTAGTAAGGAGTATCCTGCACGAGATTTTTTACCTAAATTAACTCATACTAACTTAGATTTATATGAAATAGAAGAAGATATACCTTGGAACCTTTCTGGAGGAAGAAACCTAGGCGTACACGTGGCAAGAAGTAATAATGTTTGTTATATAGATATAGACTCGTTATTAACTGTTAATCATATTAATGAATTGTTAGACATAAATATAAAAGATAAAGAAATATATCAATTTCCTTGTTATGATTATAAGTTTTTTAATTTTATAACAAATAAATTTGTTTATAGAAACCTACCATCTCCTTTTTTTATGAAAAAGCAAGATTTCTTGCAACATCCAATGGATGAAGATTTTTGCGGTAATTGGGGTTATGAAAATATACACTGGTTAAAGGTTTTAAGTAAAAATAAGTTTATTAAAAAAACTTTAAAAAATTCACTTATGGTTGCTACTAAGACAAATATTGATAACGATACTTTATCTTTAACAAAATTTGATCAAAAAGAAAAAAAATGGAAAAAAAGAGCAGGTGGTACTAATTTATTTCGTGATAGAGCAATAAACCTAAAATTATATAATGAAAAGCTTAAAGATTTAAAAGTACCGGAAAATATACTTAGATTTAATTATAAATTAATTTTTAGTAATAACGAATTATGAAAATAGCAATATAGATGCCATATTTAACGAAGAATAATAAAAATATACTCTTTATTAGAGTGCCTCGAAACGGTTCAGCTAGTTTATCTGTATCTTTTGAGCAAAATGGGTGGGAACATGTGTGTCGACCAAATTCTAATGCAGATATTAAACGTAGATTGGTCATTAAATATGCTTCATTCTCAGAGCATATACGTAAGATTAAAAAAAATAATTTAAGTATTGATGACATACAATATATATTTACCGTATTACGAGACCCGGTGGAACGAGTTGAATCGTTTTTTAGAATGATGATCGGGCGAGGACCAAATTCGGAAACTTCTAAGAACCCTGGAAGTTACAAGGGAGGGTTTACGATAAACGAGATGTATCCTGATGGACCTGATACTACTTTAATCCCTATAGACACTTGGTGGTATCAATTTAAAGACAGGATATTAGAAGGGTTGTGGACTAAATCGCAAGCACCATTAGTAAACGGCCTATTAACGTGGGACCATTGTGGAGGACATACTAATATTAATAAAGACATATTTTTATATAAAAAAGAAACATATAAAACCATATATACTACATTAAGCAACAGATTAAATATTAATTTACCGGTAGTCCATATTCATGCCCCGCCGACAGAATCACTATATAACTATTGTTTTTCTGATAAAGTAAAAAAAGAAATACAAAATTACTATATTAAGGATTATGAATTAATAGATAAACTAACCCGCGAACGCGGCTTCTCTTAAATTGATGATATTTAAAACTATGACAACAAAAAAATCTGAACCACCAACGTTAGAATTAATATGTGGACCTTCTTGTATAGGTAAAACAACTTTCTCCGAAAATATAGATTCTAAATATTGTTCTGAAAAGCTACATCTCCATAATATACAAGATGATCTCCTCCAATTACAAGATATAAACATAAAATACAACAGGCGTCGCAGCGGAGAACCGGTTCTCCATTTTGTAGAACAGATGGTATTATTATCAAAAAAGGCGTTTAAGTATGTTACTCCAGAGCTGCTGAACTGGATATATATGTTTGATTCAAATTCAAGCATATTTTTTAATTATCGACTAAAAGGACCTCCGAAGTGGGATCATCGCTGGGACGTAGTTAAAGACCATCCTATTAAAAAAAGAGCAATTATTTTATGTACATCTGAATCGGAATGGCATAGAAGAATAGAAAAAAGAGTAGATTCAGCCCAAGGGCCTCCGAGGTTACATTCTTTAGGAACATTTTATAATAATTATAAAGATACATATATTAGATGGATTGAAGAATTAGATCGTTATAATGTTCCATATATTTTTATTGAAAATAAAAAAGAAAATAATTACCCGATATTACATAAATCAGCTTTTTTAAAAATGCTTGATGAACCGTGCCTTGAAAAAGCGGCGATTTGGCGTAAAGGTGAACCACGGGCTGCGCTACAAGACATTCCGAAAGCAATGGATAAAATGAAATGCGAGTATTATTTATAACGTTGAAATATGAAAATAGCAATATTAATGTTCGGGCAACCTAGGTTTTTAGAACAGACTATTAACCTAATAAAAGAAGAATTTGATCTCCCGGGCCACACCGTGGATTTTTTCGCACATTTTTGGGATAAAATAGGTTATGAACCTCTCGGAAAAGAGACTAGTTATAATAAGAGCAAGTTAACTAAACTAGTATATGATACCCTACTAACTGTTAAAGCGGTTATCATAGATAATTATGACGAATTAGATGAAAAACTTCAACACCTTATTAATTATCGAAAGTTCTATACTCGTAAATTACCTATATCGCACGACGTAGAAAACTTAAGATATACATTTGGGCAACACTGGAGTATTAGAAAAGCAATGGAAGCTATACGAAATCAAGAGGCAGAATTTAATTTTACATATGATATAATCATAAAAATACGGACTGATATAGTATATAGACCAAAAGAAACATATAAGTCCGAAGAAGAATATTATAAAGATAAAAATAAATTTTATACTCAGATTAATTTTCATAGACCATCGATTAAATGTGCTGCTTTAAGAATAATAGATGTAACAGAAAAGAGAATAGATAACCATAAAGGTGAATTTCATCAAACATTATTAATGTTTTATAAAAACAAATTTCGAGTCTCTAAACTTTGGCCAGGCGCGGTTGATGACCGCCATGAAATCATACCTGATAAAGAAGATATAAGTCAAGAATGTGGATGGCTGGAATATGTAGAACACTATAACCTAAGATTAGCGTTTAATGACTGGACGTTAATAGCAAATAGAGCTGGTGCTGAAATTATGTATTGGAACTGGTTTGAAAATTATTTTATTACTTTATCAAAAGATATAAAAAATAATAAATCTACAGGTTTTTTTATAACATCATCTGAACATAGCATCCAAGGTCAATTTTTATTAAATTACGACTTAGCTGCTGAAAGAATTTCTCCAAGAAGAGACGTACGAGTATTACACCCTACGATTATAAAAAAAGGAGTAACGGAACTCGGTAAAATACTTGCAAAAAGTGAAAAGCATATACGAGAACAACTATTAAGAGAGGCACCCGAGTGGCACAAATGGAAATAATCTGTCATATACGGTGTAATGATAAATACTGGGAAAAGTTAAATGTTTATGAAAACTGGGTACATCATAAAACTCAATATAATTATTATAAACAAATAATAAAAATATGGGATGAAGAATTAAAAATACCCCATTTAACATTTCGAAAGCAAATAAGAGATATTATTATTAATAGTATCATTGACACTGGATTGTTTGATACAGTATTAGAGAGCAATCAACATTGTAAAAAGTATTTTGAAACCCGTTCAAGTGAAAATATTATATTCTTTCAACAAGATGACGATGATATTTTTTTATTTTTACCGAAATTACATGACTTACAACCCGGAATAAATATATTTCAATATTCATCATTAGATCCTCTTGGAGGTAGAAGAAAAAGAGGCTATAAAACACGAAAGGAATTGGATAAAGTACAAAGTAATCAGTGTATTATTTATAATACTGATAATCCTATTGATATTAATGAGCATCATCTATATAAAGTTGATCATACAATATATGATACCTTAAAAGATACCTATAATTACCATATTAAGAAGTATTATCCGTTTACTATACAATTATATCATATACATAGTATTTCTATGTGGAAGCATCAATTTAAATTTTCACCGTGTAACTATACTGAGAAAAG
>Ga0208920_1000169_pt1 | contig 17996 bp, 12 predicted proteins | sample 19_taG_FD_184094 | JGI IMG/M metagenome (GOLD analysis project Ga0208920, IMG submission 184094) | Marine viral communities from the Subarctic Pacific Ocean - 19_ETSP_OMZ_AT15317 metaG (SPAdes) (version 2) | ecosystem: Environmental > Aquatic > Marine > Oceanic | place: Pacific Ocean | collected...
GGAATGATGGCCCTGTGCTATCTGAAGAGGAAATGGACACAGACATTCCGTTCTAACCCTACTTCGTGGGAATGAAGGGACTTGGGAGATGGAATAGAATAGATGACCTGCAGGCTAATCAAATCTATACATCTGCGACCAGATCGTAACTTGTGGCCACCATACCTCTTGAGTTCCGAAACGCCTTGCCAAGTCCTTTCAAAAATTTGAAGTAAGGAGCCCAGTTAGTACCTATAGCTCGAGCATAAAAGCTGGAATAGTATACTCAGGGATACCAGTGGGCTCCTTATTAAATTAGGAGATATTATGAGATACAAAGCAAAGAAAATATATAATGGCTGTGTATCTGTAAGAGATTACATGGTTAAATCATGCAGAGTTAAGAAAGAGGACCTTGAAATAGAGTACGAAGGCAAAGTAATGACAATTCCTTTAGGCCAGTTAACTAAAGATAATGGGTTTCAATTCCATAGAAGAAAGTTTAAATCTAAATGGGATAATACTACTTATGAGTTAATTGACTTCAAGTTCAAGCCTGACAATGAATCACAGCTTGATATATTTAAGGAAAAAAAGTAAATTGAGGAGAGGGTGGTCTACTCCTTCCTTCGTACTTCCTTATCTGGAGTTCTCCTCCTCCCTGTAGGTCACCCTCATTAATTTTAACAGGAGGTACACATGGAAGAACCAATAGTACAAATTAGATTCACCCAAAGCGAGGTGAAATTATTAATCAATGCTTTAACAGCATTAAAGACAATTATTCTGCCAATAGACTTTGAATGGAAAATTCCATACAAAATGCTTAGAAAACAGTTAATTGATATATCACATGAGTTTAGCGAGCAAAAGAAATTAAACAATGTGAAGAATCAAGCTGAAGAAAGAGGCTCCATGTCGGTTGCAGATGAAATTGCAAAGGCCCAAGGGACTTTTGTAGCTGGATGTAAGGGAGATGACTGTGATTAGGGAAAAAGTTGAGAAATCATATCTAGGAGCAATTCTGGGGATACCTCGATTTATAGTGGATACTTATATCGCATGATAGCGAGAAAGCGTCTTAAAACCACCTTTAAACAGTCCGTTTTTTCAAAAAACATAAAAAAAGGAGTAAAAAGTGAGTAAAAGGACAAATGCGCCCGTTTATACCTTTAAAGTGAAAAATAATATTCTGGGTAGGGTATTTATTAAGGCTGTCAAGAAGAAATTGAATAGCCAGAGGTATTACTTAGTTCTTCGTGGTAGGCATAGTGATAGAAAGAAACTATATACAAAACTTAATATGGAATATAAACCTGGCACCCAAAACGATGTTCCATTAAACCACGCTGAGACTTTTGGTATTTATATCAAAGAGAAGTTAAAATATAATGGAAACGCCCAGAACAGTTAGGACACGGGATTTATTAGCTAAAAGAAGCAAAGGTGCCAGAAAAATCCTACGACATGCGATTTCCAAAATAATAGAAATCATTCCTTCTGAGAACAGAGGGTATGGCAGATGGTTCTTGAAGGAAGTACAAGAGATACCAGATGGAGTAGTTATATGGTGCTGTGAACAGTACCTAGCCAATCCATACGTGTATCAAGGAAAAGGATTTGCTTTTCTAAATAAAATGTGTCAAAATCATCTAAAGAATAAAGATAAGATTGCTAAGTACGAAAAAATGATGCTTGGCTCAACACCACCTAAAAGGGAGGTTCCGTTATGAATATGAGTGATTCATTATTTCCAGTAATGGAAGAATCAATACAGGTTGAAGGACTGAAAAATTCAACTGATTATAAGTTTATCATCAATGCTGAAACATCAGAAGTTCTGAGTTGCATGACAGATGAATATAGGTTAGTAACCAATGAAGATGTTATTAAGAAGGCTATGCCAGTTCTTAAAGATAATGGCGCTGTATTAACATCAGTCAATATGTTTAACAATGGTGCTAGGACTACATATAGATATAGGTTTCCTAAGATTACTGTCAAAATTGACAAGGATGAATTACATCCAGAGGTAATCATTAAGAACTCCTATGATGGCAGCACAAACATAGATGCTCTTGCTGGAGCATTCAGATTGGTTTGTTCTAATGGTTTGATTATAGGTCGTACCTATGGACATACTAAGAATAAGCACAGTATATGGAATAAGAACCTAGATAGCCTAGATACTATTATTCCAGAGATGATACAGACATCTATCCAAACTATTAAAGAAGATGTGCCTAATCTTCAAAATACAAAGATAAAGAAGTCTGATATTTCTAGGCTAATAGAGATGTTCCCTTCTACTGTAATGGAAGAGCTAACTAACTATCTAGTAGTTAATCCTCCAAAGACATATTGGGACTTGCTTAATGTAGCTACATGGTGTGCAACACATCAGTTGAACAGAAACTATGAATCTACACATAAGCTGGAAACAGGGATTTATCCTAAGATCATGAAACTAGCTAAGCATGAAATAGCGTCAGCATGACATCCCCCACATGGGTTAGATGTCCTGTGGTAATACCGTGGTACGGAGGGAAGTTTGAGTTAAGCAAAAAGCTTGTACCCATGCTTCCTTCCCATGAGCGGTATTTCGAGGTATTTGCTGGTGGTCTATCTATGTTCTTTAGAAAAAATAAGTGCCATTGGAACGTAGTAAATGACTTGGACAATGATGTAGTAAATCTATACGTAAGTGTAGTAGAAGAGTTTGAGGCATTTAAAGAGTTCGTTTATTGGTATCCAAGAAGTAGAGACCTGTTCCTTAAAATCAAAGATGAGATAAAACAGGGCAAAGAGATAGAGATGCCTGACCCTAGAAGGGCAGCAAGATACTTTTATGTTATTAGGACAGCTTTTAATAAAAATCCCTATGGCTCTTTCAGTAAAAGCCCAAAGAAAGACTGGGGTACTAAGTTGATAGAAGAACTGAAATATAGTAGGTCGTACTTTGATGGTGTAACCATAGAAAACCTAGACTTCAGAGAGCTTCTAAAGAGGTATCCACCAAGAGATGTGGATTTATGGTACATGGACCCACCTTATGTAGTAGCAGGCGAGAGAGGAGACTATTATGTCCACGATTTCACCGATGAAGACCATAAAGGTATACTAGAAGTATGTGATGAAATAGATGCTGCTGGTGGAAAATTCATGGTAAGCTATGATGATCGTAATAGGATACGGGAACTTTTTAGCAACTATAACGTAGGAGAGGTAACCACTAAGTACGCAGGTAACCTAAGTAAAAGAAACACAGTGATTAAAGAGTTAGTTATTACTAACTATACATCACCAACATATCAAGAAAGCATATTTAAGGAGAACTAATCATGCCAGATAAACCATTACCAAGTTCAGTTGATGCTGAATGCTCTGTATTAGGATGCATCATGACTGATGAGTCTGTATATGATAAGGCTTCAGCATGGATTCGTACATCAGACGTATTTTATGATAAAGACAACCAGCGTGTATGGGAAGCCATTTCAGTATTACATAAAGCTAAAGAGCCTATTGATATGGTAACTGTACATAATAAGCTAAAAGATATGCAAATGCCAGGGCAAGAAAAAGTAGATAGCTATTATCTCTCTGGATTAGTAGAAGACACAGTATCCGCTGCTACCGCTCAACACCATGCTAAAATAATATGGGAAAGATACATTCAACGGCAAACAGCTCAGAGTGCGTATCGTTTATTCAATCTATCATTCAGAGACTTAGAAGAAGTAAATAAAACTCTTGAAAGCCATGCCAAGTTAATTACAGAGCTAAAAGAGCTACACCCATCTAGGAAGAAGGATATTCAGACTCATATTAACGACACATTAGAGAATATGAAGTCTGGTAATAATATCATTCAATTTGGTATGCCTATCTTAGATTGGCCAGCTGGTGGTATGACTAGAAAAGAGATTACTGTACTTGGTGGTAGACCTGGACATGGAAAGACAACTCTTATGATAAATATTGTTGACTCTCTTCTCTCTCAAGGCAATAAAGTAATGCTATTTAATAGAGAGATGTCCAATACAGAAATGCTAAAGAAGATTATCGTTATGAAATCTAAAAGCCTGTCATACTTCAAGGTTCGTAAAAATGAATGTAATAATGGAGAAATGAAAACTATTGAGAAAGTAGTGAACCAAATCTCTAATGAATATAAGAACCTTATCATGTATGACGATATTAGGACTCTAGATCAAAGCATGAGAGAGATATATCGTTATAAGCCAGATGTAGTAATAGATGATTATATCCAGCTTATTTCAGTAGAAGGGAAGAAAGATAGACGATTTGAGATTGAGGATATAATGCAAGAGTATAAATGGATGTGTAAACAGATAGATTGTTCTGCATTACTTCTCAGTCAGCTTAATCGTGAAATTGAAAGAAGAATAGACCCTAAACCTAGAATGAGTGACTATGCAGAATCTGGTGTTATAGAACAAACTGCAGAAACCGCACTATTTGTTTTCTATGGCTATAACTTTGATAGCGACAGATATGACCAATATACTAGCGAGTTAATAAGCAGTAAAACCAGATATGGACAAACTGGTAGCTATACAATGGGATTCAATGGTGACAGATGTAAGTACTATAATAGCGCTGATCTAGCTAGAGAGGATGTTACCAGAGTTCTCAAAAATTCTAGCAAGCCATAAACCATGTAGAATGTGTAGCAAGTCTCTTAAAAAAGATGCATACACTATGATTAGCGCATTTACTCAGACTGAAGTAACTCCAGTTTGCAGGAAGTGCGCTATACAAGAATACTATGGAAAAAAGCTAACCATCAATAAAAAATATATACGTGACCAAGTAAACAATCGTATATTAGGAATAAGAGATGAGTAAACTATATATAGGAATTGATCCTGGTGCCAATGGTGGGATAGCTTCATATAATGGAAAAGAGCTACATACTATCAAATGCCCAAGTGGAGGAAAAGCTATGGCACATTCTGTCAGAACAGTTGTCAATAGTTTTGAACTTGATGGTGGGGCAAAAAGTAGAATTTTAGTTACTTTTGAAAGAGTTCATGCTTTCCCGCATGATGCCAGAAATTCTGCCTTTAAGTTTGGAATGAACTATGGAATGTGGCATGGTATTGTAGGAGCACTAAGACTTAGTTATTGTGAGGTAACACCTCAGAAATGGCAAGCATATTATATCCATGAAAAAATGGAGAAAAAAGAACGTAAAAAATACCTAAAAAGTATTGCACAAGAGCGGTTCCCTGATACTAAGGTAACGCTGGCAATATGTGATGCTATATTAATAGCAAAGTTTGCACATGATAATGAGTTATTAGCTCAACATTAACAAGTAGGGGATGGATAGTTTTTCGGTGTTCTATCTGTCCCTGAAAGTTAACCGAGGAGAATATTATGAAGAAATGTTTTGGTTACCCTTCTATATTATATGCAGAAGTATGGGATTCTAAGTTCGCAAAAGGAATAAACTTAGGAGTATTCTTTATAGAGATGTCAGTATATGTTTCGCGTGATGGATATATTACTTTGGGACTACTATTAATGAGAATAATAGATTTTCAGATTACACTAGGTACTAGACCTTAGAATGATTCAAGAGCCTTCATTAAACTTTCCTTCTTTCCTTTAGTATATTTTTCCCTAGCTGTTCTAATTTGTTTTTCTCTTTTCTGTTGTTCTCTAGTCTTTTTTGTACGTTGGTTAAATCCCTTTGGGCCCCAAATTGCTTTGTTCCAATCCGATGTCCACTTTCTTGGGTAAAGACCAAACTCGTATTCAAATATTGCGTCTCCACTTCCGTTGGCTATGGCAGGCCAATTCTTAGTTAGCCATCTTCCTACCTCTACATTAACAGTATTTAATATTCTATCATGCTTTTCTTTATCTGTCATATCGTATGCATCTTTATATCCAACAAGCATTTTAGCCCATTCTTCATCAGGCATCCTATATAATCCCGATACATTTCCTGCGAATATTAAATCAGATAGTAAGGGACCACCTAATATTGTGGATGCAGGTCCTCTACCATAAAAGAACTCAGCGCGTTCTTCTTCACTATCAGCCATTAGATACCCTATCATATCTCTAATTCTATCTACTGTATCATTCTCCATAATACGAGTGAAATCAAGGTTCAATACTGCAGAGATAGCATTAGTAAATGCATAAATACCTGCATATCTCGCCATAGTTTTATGTTCTGATGAGTCCCATTGTTGGGCTCTAATAGCATCTCTACTTCCTCTCATATGTTCGGCTTGTCTGTTCATAAAAGACATAGAGTAATGCATAAACTGACCCATCAACTGACCGATAGCACCATAACCTTTATAAGTACCACCAATTATAGGTGCCTTTGCATGAACTCCATACTCAAATGCATCTGCAATAACTGCTTCATTGCCAGCATTCTTTGCCATTGTTAATGCTATACCCTCTAGATTTTTACCATGACCTTCTTGCATAGCAGGTGATTGAGAAATAGTTTCATACATTTTAATAAAAGACACCCTAAACATTTCTTTACGCATAAAGTTTTCAGTCCACTTCTGAAAGAGTGCTCCAATTCCAGTTACTTTAGCAAATGCTTCATCCATAACTTCCCACTTGCCATTCTTTTTATATCTTATTGTTTCTGACTTTGCATCAAAATGAAGTGAACTTTTTTGTATACCCTCAGTTGGCATAACACCTTCCATAGCAGCTAAAACATTTGCTTCACTAAACTCATACCCAGCTTCCTTCAAAGCCTTATCTACTTTTTCCCTTAATAAAACATCGGTTTTATAAAGTCCTCTAGCCCTAAAAAATTCTTTATTCCCTACATGTGCTAAATAATAATTAAATGATAATGTATTACGTACAGCAGTCGTGAACCCTAAACCTATCTTAGATAAGAACTCAACCCCAGTAAGGATTCTTGTAGTCTTATTAACCCAGCCTGGTCTCTGAGTATACCCAATAGTAGCGGTCTTATACATATCATCAAGAAATGTACGCATAGACTTAGCAAGTTCTCCATCCATCTTACTAATACGATGCATAGACTTCATGTATGCTTCTTTAACATGGTTTATTTTATTAAATGCAATAATGTCTTGAGAGTATCTTCTTAATACTCCTAATGGATTCTTACTCCATGCTTCATGTAGACCCTGACCGCGACGGCCTTTTAAATGGTCAGGAGTAGCAGGAGTACCATCTTCTCTCATTTGCTCATAGACTGTAGCCATCTCTTCTAATATTTTTTCCTTACCCATAAGAGTTGATGATTCCTCTAACTCATATATTTTGTGCTTAAACTTTGGAAGTTCAAGTAATAAATAATGGGGAAAGTATCGTGCTTCTTTAATGTTATCTTCTATTCCCTTGATAGCCTCACGTGTTCTCTGTTCAAATCTCTTAAACTTTACATATTCAGGTCCATCCTTACGCTCACCCAAATATACATTACGGGCAACATCAATAGATTTTCTCAAACCAAGAATAGCAACCTTGCCAAGGCCTGCTTCTGGGTCAGTAAAAGCATCTCGAATAGATTTAGCTGCGTTGATTACATTGTCAGATTCTTCCATCTTAATTTTAGCCCTAACCGAACTGTCACCCTCTATATATTCTATAATCTTAGGTATTACATTTCCGCCTTGCTTTACAATAAGTTTCTCAAGTGATTCTGTAAGCTGTCTTTCTTTTGTTACATCTCCATTAGATGCAGCCACCCTTATATTATCTTGAATCTCATCTATCTTTTTAATAAAATTTCTAGAAGACTTCTTACCTATTGGTAATTTTCCTACTACATCAGCTTCTAATAGAGCAGCCTGCATAAATCTCTGAGCCTTCTTCAACTGACCTACAGCGAATACATTATGATTCCTCTCATAAAGAACACTGCGATTAATATTATCTAGAAATGCTTTAATGCCAGGGAACCTGTTAGCTATGGCTCTCGGGACAAAAGTTACTCTTTCAAAGGCACTTATCTTTCGACCACCTAACCTTCTCTCTAATCCTTCCACCTCTATCTTGATTCTGTCGTACATCTTTCTATTTTTATATGGGAAATAAACATCAAATGGTTTGCCAGTTCTTTGCATTACTAATTGTTTAAGCATTGACATACCTAATGTCTGTGATCCTTCACTTGCTCCAACGCCTTCTTGACCAGCAATTCCATAAAACTTTCTTATATTAGGAGACTTGTTCCAAAGTTTTAGAATCTTTGATCCTTCGTCAAAGTGCTTTGTTAATCTTGTTGAATAGGGTTCACATCGTGGCATACTAATTATCCTTTAAAACATTCACCTTGTTCTCGTTTCCTTTTAGCTCTCTCAAATGGGTCACTACGACCTCCCACTATATTAACATCTCCCTCTCTCCGAAAGCCTGTTGTACCATATCTTGCAATAACTTGCTCAGAACCGTCAATCATCTTAACAACTACTTTATTCTTATTAGTTCTATTTATGTCCCAGCCAGGTTTTATAAGATCAAGAGAAGTCTCAAAAGAACCTAAAGAACCCAATCTTAATGGATCATTTAAAACATCATATATCATTCTTTTATGTTCACCTAACTCATTAAAATCTGAAGCACGTGAATTAGTATACTCAGCACTATGAAAACTTAAATCCTCAGATATGCTTTTACCAGCATGACTATCTCTCATCCTTCTTAATATTATTCCCTTTCTTTGCGAGAAATGCTGAACAGCATCCTCATATGCACCTCCCTTTTCAATCATCCATCTATTAATAGCATTAACTACTCTAGCGTTTTGTCTTAATAATGGATAAGCCTGCCCCCCTGCCATTGTTAGATCGCCAGATATAGGTTCAGGCTGAATAAGTGACTCATATATATCTTGTATCCTAAATGGATTCTCTTGACCATCTTCAAATCTTCTTCCATAATTTGTAAATAATCTATCTAGCCAGTAGTTAGTATCTATTGCTGACTTAGCATATACCTCATTACCCATAACCTTTTCACTTATAAAAGCTTTAAAAGATTGAGTTGTAATACGCTTAACTGCATTATATGTAGCATCTACATCATCATAAAACCTGCGAACCATGTGATCTTCAAGTGGTACTCTAAAACTCTCAGGATTATATGTTTCTATTGCAGCTAAGGCAGCCAACCCATCTTGAGCCTGATAGTCTGACATATGAACTGTCCTAATAGGATTGTTCAGAATAACATATTTTCTTCCCCTCTTTAAGTAAGTAGAAAAACCTGGTGACAATACAATAGGATTCTTTAATATATTATATGCATCAGGAGTATTATCAAACCCAGCTAAGTTTTTCTTTGTCCACGATTTCCCAACAATATCATTGGCCTGTTTATCATAATTAAATCTAACTTCATATACTATTTTATTAGTCTTTTCAGGATTAGTAAATTTCCTACCCTTACCAGTTAGTACATTAATATTTGCCCATCTATCTGCGCCTTCTTCAACTTTTCCAAAGGCTTCAGGATCAACAAAATCTTTTATAGACCTTTGCTCAAAATAACTTTCCATCTGCTTTAAGTTATTATATTTATCTACTAACCTGTCTAGCCTTGTCTCATTAACAAATCTTTCACTATATAAGTAATCTATATATCCCTCAATTTGTCTCCTGTCAGACTCTATTATCTGATGCATCGCATTTCTCTTCTGTGCCATTTTTAGTTCAATAGCACCTATCTTATCTCCTTCAAATTTCGATGTTGTAATATTATTCCAAAGTTTATCCATCTCTACAAAATCAATTTCTTCACCAGGCTCTCTCGTTGCACGAAGTAATGCAACATTATCACTAAAGGTCTGGTTAAGAGTCATTACATTTTTAAGATAAGGATGAAGGTCATATCTCGCATTAGGACTCCCTTGTGAAAAAATATTTGATTCCCCTAATCTCTTCAGCGAATATGTAGCAGGACTTGACTGCATAAACTGGTCATAATTGTCTGCTCCATCAAATCGAATAACTCTGTTAATCTTTGACGAAACATTTACTTTAGGATCAAAAATATCCATCTCTAATTGTTTTATATCCCTATAACGAGACCCCCCTCTATCATTTCTAAAGAACATATCTAGTAAGGCAGACTGCTTTTCTGAATCCCTCTTTCCATCAGCACTGTATCCGTACCGTCTCCACAATCTATGAAATATATATGCATTTGGATTATCATAGAAACTACGCATATCACCCTGCATCCTCTGTAATTCCCAGTACTCAGGCTGTCTTTGCCCAGTCTCATCAAATACTCCACTAAATACTCTTTGAGGTCTACCAGTAGTCATAATCATTTCACGAATAATATCTCTTGTAACATCCATCTTGCTACCTTCTAGGTCATAACTATCTTTGAAGATACCACGATCATTCTCATTAGAAATTATCTCATTACCTTGAGAGTCTCGACCATGAAGTCTCTCAGCAGGAAGTTCTTCCCGAGACATTCCCGTCGGTAGTCTATTAAATAATATATAATCCATAACTTCTTGCTCACTAGCATAAGCTAATTTGCTTGCCCCTTTGTGATGGTCTAGTATTGTACTTGCCACATCATTTAATCTTTGCGCCATTACTTGTCTAGCTTTATAGCCACTTTGTATTCCACCCTCTCCCTCCTCTGTAAATCCTAAGTCTCCTATTAAACGATTAAATACTGACTCCTGGCCAAATCCCGCACGTGATGGCTTTATTATAGCATCACCCAACTGTAATCCTACATTATGTAAGAAAGTAAGAGAGTGATTCATTCTAACAATTCTTCCTATAAGACGTTTATTAGACTCTTGGTTAGCCTTTAAATTATTAATAGTATCAAGAGGAAGAGTTCCAGCAGATTTGGTCATATTAAACTCATTCTCAAATAGATCAGCCCTCCACTCTGACTTAGCATAAGGATGTGGTTCAATAGTTAAACCTGATGTTCTTAAAGCCATCTTCCACACTCCACGTGGAGCATCACCATACCAAAACAACTTATCTACATCAAAATCTCCTTGATGCTTGGTTAATACATCTAAAGAATTAACTCCTACAACATTTCCATTAAGAGGGTCTTGATTGTATCCCTTAACTCTATTAATAACCATATCACCCATCTGTTGTCTAGGTATTCTTAAGCTAACGTGACCAACCATAGCATTGTGGCTCTTCAGTTTCTTCTGCGCTTCTCCATATTTTTTTCCAGCAAGCCCCTTATATTTTTCTACCCACATAGCTTTCACATGACTTGGTAAGTTTCTAAAAGAAGGGCCAGTCCCTTGTACAAGGTCGCTAATCTGCTGGGCTGTAAGCCTAGATACATTATCTTTAAGAATTGTATCAACGATTTGTAATGACTCACGCATACGACTTGTGGCTCTACCTTGGCTCATTCTTCCAATAGTCTGATCGTAAAACTGTGAACTGTTCGTCTCTTTGTTCCAAATACGAACTATATCTTGCCCAGTACCATTATTGGTTGCAAAGATAATAGGAATATCACGATAGTCTGTATGTGTAATTCTACCAGCAGCTTCATTTGGAAGAAGAATCTCTCCATATGTTGTTTGTCTTCTATGGTCACCCCTTTCTTGAAAGTTCATAACTCTATAAGTAGGAAGTTTAAGATCAGGGTTCGGTGTAAATACAGAAGTACCAGCATTCTCACTTGATGGTGCACTTAGCTTTCCTATGGTCTGCTTATTGAACATTCTAAGAATCTGCTTTTGTATTAGTATATCTTGTGTGTCAAGACCCCAGTTAATCATCTTATTTACCATAGAATGACTACCATATTCTTTAAATGCACCTGTTTCATCCATCATTCTAAGGAGTTTTCTAACCTCTGCATTTCTAGCTACACCACTCAACTTCTGAGCGTCTTGCATAATCAAATCTATATTATTAGGTAATCCCATATATTTTACAAGATCAGATGACTCTGATGTACTCATCCAATTATGAATAGCATCTACTACACGACCACGTTCTAATGCTTTAGGAGAGAAAGATGTGCTTACGTCAGCATGGTCAATAACAAGAGCATTTATATTAGCATCATAATTACTCTCAATTCCCCTGCCAAGATTCTCCATAAAACTAAAATTATGACTAAATAGCATTGGATTTAGGTTAAATCCAATTCCCTCTATTGGTGTTCCAGTATGAAATTTAGCTGATGACTGACCCATAAGAATATCAATTCCTTTGGCATCCATATAAGTTGCAAGTACTGGGTCATAGAAAAAGTTTTGCTTTCCTATAAGAGTTGATGTATCACTGTTATGATGGATCAAAGGTTTAACTCCTCCACGACCTTCTCCTAATCCCGCCCCTTGTTGGGCAAAAGCAATGTGTGCAGCACCAGTACCTAAGTAAGCAGCTCCATCCATATTTGAAGTAGTCTCTTCAAGAGATGCGTACTCACCAGCATTAATCCTATCAATCATATCTCGTATAGACTGTCCTGCTTCACCAGCTTGTTGATTCCTAGAAGTTAGATCAGCTAAAGCATCTCCTAGCTGCCTAAGAATTTGTTGCCTAGCTCCAAACAGGGGGTGATTGGCTATTTCATCTGGTAGAATACCAACATCAAACTTATAACCCTTAGCACGTGCGTCTGAATATGCAACAGCCAAAGGATCATTAGGATCAATATGTTCTCTAATTAACCTTTCATGTGCATTTTCAATAATAGGGTCAAATGCTGTTGCGTTTCTTTTTTCACTTAGATGTGCATACTTAAATACAGAAGCTGCATTTTTCTTCATCTCCTCAATATTTCTAGAACCCATCAAATCATTGAACCCTTTAGTATTAATAAAATTATAATACATTGCTCTCATCAATACTCTCTCTTCTGACCTGCTTTCATTGAGATTATTAGATTCAACCGATTCAACTGAACGTCTAAAGAGTCTTTCAAATCCTGCGGCTTGGGGTCCAGATAATGTAGATAGTTTCTCGTCATACCATGTTCGCACCCTGTTAGCAAAACGAGTTTGATTTTCAGATAACATCGTTGCATCGTAAAGCATGTCATCACCCTGAGAAACAGCTAGTCTTCTCCATATACCATCTTGCGCTCTATCCTCAGTAAGATCACGAGCTCTATCCAAATCACCTTCTTTCCTCGCAGACCTGGACATCTCAGCAGTGAATTTGAAATCAGTAGGAGTATCTTCGACAGAAACATTTTCTATCTGGTGTATACTTACCCTTCTGCCTTTTGTAGTTATACCCTCAGCGGAAAGATAAGATATATTTGTAAGTTTTGGTTCTCCCTCTGGGTTTATCCATGCTGAAAATTCTTCAATAGACCCTCTCATTCTTACAGCATCTGGGTCTTGGACTAGTGTCTTTAGCCTTGCATTGTATGTAAAAACAATAGGCTTGGTGGTATTAACAATCGTTGCAACCATCTTAGGTATTTCATAATGGACAAACTCATCAACAACCTCATTACTATGCCTGATTACTGCTTCTTCAACAGTCTCACCAGCCCTGGCTTCTAATTTTTGAGTATCATATAGTTCTTTTGATCGAGATGTAGTATTCTGTTTAACATCATTAATGATCTCATTGAGGACATCTATTAGTTCTGTTGGTATCTTTTTCCTCAAATCCGCACCAAGTCTCTCTGTATCCTCAAGAGTAGCCCTGACAATACGCTCTCTTAATTTTTCATCAAAATTACCAGTCTCTTTATTAAGCATTATACCACCATGCTTAACAGCTATAGTATTTGGATTTACAGAAGCCGATACAGCAGCCTGTCTAGAAAGAAATGCAGATGATTCTTCTGCTATCTTTTGTTCATACCGAGCGGCAGCTTCAGGGTTAACAAGTTTCTGATTTACTACTCTTACAGTTTGTAAGTACTCTTGTAAAGGACCCCATCCTCTATTCTGTACAAAATCCTCAAGTAATTGCTCCTCAGACCTACCCTTTTGAGATGATTGATTCATTTCTCCTAGTAGCCAGCTTCTTAATTGACCTAACATATTTGACACTTGTGGTCGGTTAACAGCTCTACGGCCATCAATTAGCATCTGTAATATAACTTTTTGTGCTTCCGTTCTTTGAAGAATATCACGACTCTGAATAGCAAGAGCTCTATCTCTTACGCCAGACATCCTGCCAGAAATTCTTTGCATTGTTTGTGCTACAGCAGTTGCTCTTTTATCGGAACCATCAAATTGACCAGTTAATGATGCCTCTACTTCCTTTACAGCTTCAACTGCATTTTCAAGTTCTTCTATAATTTTTTCTACATCTTTTAATCCAGCCTTTGTAAGCCTTTTAGAGTTAGCCATTTCTGTTAAGGCATGAATTGAAGACTCCATAGATGCAACATTCCATTCCATACCCTCTGATAAGAACCTATTCTTTAAAGACTTTCCTAATGCATCCAAGGCCTCCCCATCTTTTGATGAATCTAAGGCATTAAATAGATTGTGAAGAGGTTCTTCAACTAAAACATTATAATCAAGTAGCTTCTTAATTTTCTTTAAAGCTTTAGACATAAGAGGAACATCTATTTCTCTTCCTGCGTCTCTTAAATATCCATCACGACTATACATGCCTTCATCTCCAGCATCTATAACCAAATCCTTAACAACACTCAACCTCTTATAAAGTTTTTCGTATATTTCCATATACTCTTTTAATTCTGCTCTATTCTCTGGCTCTCCAAGACGAGACTCATTTTCTATTAACATCTTTCTAAATGTTTCTTTATTGGGGACTGCTATCCCTTGTCTCCCGCCTTCACTAGTAACTCTTGGGAAAATTGCTTCGGAGCCAACAGTTAAATAATCCAATATAGATGCTACGTCTGGAGGTAGCGATCCACGACCTCTTTCCCATAAATATCTACTTACTTCTTCTCTAAGAGTAACGGTATCTTCAAAGACCATGTCTTGAGAAAATCCCCTCTCTTTCATTAGCTTCTGCAGCCTTCTTGCAACATCTATATCTATCGTTTCATTTCTAGATATTTGTCTGACCTGCCTTTTGCTTTGAACAGCTAATACTTGCGCGGAGTCAACAGATTCCTGTAACCCAGCAATCTCCTCTTCAGTTGCCTTTCCAGTTCTATCTACAACTCTATATGATCCAAGCTTATCATTAACCTTCGTATCAGCAGTGCCAAATACCTCCTCAAAGATTCTAAGGATTGGCTTGTCCTTATCAGTAACAACATCTGCTCTATTCTCAATTACATCAAATATTCTTTCATAAAGTTTCTTCCTATGATGGTCAAAAACTCCATCAATCATTCTATTGTCAGCTGCGTCAATATATATATCTGCTTCTGAACCAAGAGTTGAAGTAATAGTATCTCTTTTTAGATTAGATAATACTGTAGCAGCTTCTTCCTTCATTCGAGGAGTAATCTCTGAAAGATTTTTCCCCTCTTTAGTAGACATTGTTTCAGCCCTGCCAATTCTTGTAAGAATTTCAATCAGTTTATGATATTCATTAAAAGAGCCTAAGTCTCCACCTTCAGAGCCAGAGATTTTTTCAAACTGTATCTTCCCATCTTTCTTACCTCTATTGTCCCTGTACTTTAAACCAGCAGTATTAGCAAAAGCAATAGCCGAATCCTCAAGTAATCTAATATTAGTCTCTGCAACCTCATTCTCTGCTCTTACCTCTGCCGTCTCCCAACCCACATCTTTAATCGTTTGCTCTTTATCAGCATTAACTATAATCTCGTTCAGTTTTCTAGCAATATCTGATCTCTCAGCAGCTTTTAGAAATTTTAAATCATTTGGGGAAGGAAGAAATTGATCTACATCAGATACGCCTAGAGCTGCAGCTTCAGCAGATTTCATTGAGAAATACTTATTAAAAGCCTTGTTAATAATATCTTCTGTAATTTCGCCCTCAGCAACTCCCGCTTCTTTTCTAGATTGATACTCTTCACTCTGAAGATATTCATCAAAAATCTCTTTGACCCTTTTCATAGTAGGTTGCTTAAGTAATCCAGCTCCCCACAATCCTTCTTCTTCTCCTATCTCCATTACTTCAACCATCGTTCTAACGTGCCTAGGCGCAGAACCCATAAGCCTGAGCATTTCTAATTGCTCTTGATAGTTAGGTCTATAATGTTTTGCTTGCTCAGTTTTTTCTTTAGTAAGGGGCTTACGTCTTTTAGTAAAGAAAGCACCAACCAATGCGTGCGTAAGAAATTCTGCAGGGTCTGCTTCTGCTATAAATTGTGGGTCAAGTACCCCACCGTTAAAATGTATTTGACCATCATGAGATTGAAAGCCAGGCAATCCACCAGCAAAAAACATAGTTCCTACAGCTAGTCTAGGGATTGATTCAATTATATCTCTTCCCACTTCTTTCCCTGTTATCGTCCGAAAATCTTTATATCTTTTAGTATACCATTTATCAACAAATCTCCTGAGTAAATCATTCCCAACTCTACCTGATGCAACTCCTTCCCTAGTTAGTGTATGCTTCACACCATCTATTACTACTTCAAGACTATGATCTTTATCTTTTCTCATAATCATTTGCGCGTATGATCTTAACTCATTTGTACCCATTTGATTATACTTAGGTTTACGCTTAGCAATTTTCCGCAGATCACCTATAGACTTTCTTAATGGAGTAGTGACACCCCCAGGGATAGCTTCTACAAGAGGGAGCATAGCCGCAAACATAAATGTATTAAAGGCAGTATCTTTTACACGAAAATCTCTACCTTCTTTATGAGATAGAGCCACTTCAGATGCCGCGTTATATATACCAAAATTAACAAAACCGTCAGCAAGCTTTGTAATGTAACCACCAATCCTACCCATCTCTGCTGGACTGGCTTTTCTAGTTAGCATCTTAGCTCCCCATGCACCAAACGTATTAATGTGCCTACCTTCTCTAATACCCTTAATTAGCGCATTTGATATTTCAATAGCATTTTCTTTAGTCATATCAAGACCTTCTGCTTTAGCCTGCTTCATGAGAGATTTCACAGACGTTGCTCTCAATCCTGATTCAAATGTTTGTATAGCTAATGCATTACCTGACTCATAAATACCAGCCTTACCAGCAATCTGCTTTTTATAACTAGGGAATTTCTTTGGCTTGCCAGTCAACCTGCTAGTCGCAGAAGTCTTAACCTTAGTTTTTATCGCTCCCTTTAAGGCGGTTTTAGCACCCTGCTGTGACATTCCAAATTGAGTAGCAGCTCTTCTAGCAGCATCTCCACGTGCAATCCTAATAGCAGCTCTCGTTCCCTTCGCGGCAGATACAAGACCTCTTGTACCTAATCCTATCCATTTAATAGGTGCAAAGAAACCAGCTGCTCCACCAATAACTCCACCAACAGTTTGAGCCATTGTTCTCTCTCCGCCCATCGGTAGAAAACCAGACTCTTCAGCACCTAACGCTTGTCTTAGTGACTCAGACGCTTCTGGAAGCAAAAATTCTGAACCAAGGCCTGCAGTAGCGGACTCATAGAAATCCCACGTAAGCTGACCCATGAAATCACCAGCAATCTCTTTAGCCCCGCCTGATGCAGGGCGAGGTTTCTTTGTAGTCTGAATACCTTGAGTGGGAGGAAAGAGAGTTCTAGGTCGGTTAAACTTGCCTGAAGTAAAATCTGATACTAACTGACCTAAGGCGCTGTCATCTATTGTTATATTTCTTTCTGCTAAAGTTTTTCTGAGAGTCTTAGTTAAATTTTCTCCCATTATACTGTCTCCATCCGAAACCCTATGGGACTCGGAGTTCTAACTGACCAGCTATATATGAAGGGACTGTTAATTCTTCATTAGTATCTACATCCCTAATCAAATATTTCCCCTCTGCCGTATTATCAGGAACTCTTATTATTTCATAAACAACTCCTTCAACTGGGTCATATCGTTTTTCACCCACCTTTACATCCGCAGCCTTAGCTGAGGGGCTACGCCCCATCGAGCCTGTAGCTAAGAACGCATTAACTCCTGATATCCCTTCTTTACTATGTAGACTCGCCATCTTCTTAGCTCT
>Ga0208920_1000171_pt1 | contig 17918 bp, 27 predicted proteins | sample 19_taG_FD_184094 | JGI IMG/M metagenome (GOLD analysis project Ga0208920, IMG submission 184094) | Marine viral communities from the Subarctic Pacific Ocean - 19_ETSP_OMZ_AT15317 metaG (SPAdes) (version 2) | ecosystem: Environmental > Aquatic > Marine > Oceanic | place: Pacific Ocean | collected...
TTGAGGCATGTGAGAATCTTTCGTTTGAAGAAGTTATTGCGAAGTATGATTCTCCTACGACTTACTTTTATTGCGATCCGCCCTACTGGAGCACGGAGTTGTATTATAGTTTGCACCGCTTTGGTAGGGACCAGCATTATGAATTGATGAATTGTCTTCATAACATCGAAGGCAAATTTTCACTTTCTTATTATGATTTTTCTGAATTAAGTGATATGTATCCTAAGAATAAATTTACTTGGGAAACAAAAGAATTTGTTAAACCTGCAGGTGCTAAAGAAGGCCACGAACAAGGCACCGGCGAAGAAGTTTTAATTATGAATTAAGAGTTTATAGGGGTGATTTTTTTTATTATCGTAGTTGATACCAAGAAGTTGAAAGAAAAAAATAATGAAAACAATTATGAAAGATAATATTAAAGAAGGCGAACCAGCCTCTTCTTATATCCGTAGAGTAAAAGATGTAGACGCAGCTAAGTATGTTAATCAAGAACAGATTACAGAAGACTCATGGCATTATGTTAATAAGGGAGTATGGAAAGAAAAAGTAAGAGATGTGACTAAGAAAGAAGACTCTTCTAAGAAAAAGAAGAAGAGGGGCAAGAAAGATGAATAGGTATGTAAAGGCAGCTCATGCGCATTTTACGGCGATGCAGGCCGAAGCCGAAGCCGTATTAGAAACTTATTTCAATAATTCAGTTGGAATCGGTGAGCATAGTGATATTCCTGAAGAGATTTATAAGTGGGTAGATAAACTTGCTAGTGCAGAAGATGCATTGGTAGTTTTAAAAAGATTTAAGCGACAGCAAAATGGAACAGCTACAACTGATCTAAATTAAATCTTGACATCAAAGTATGAAGAATTAGGATGATGAAATGTGATGATTGAAGTTTTATTGGTGATATTTATTATAACGTCCGGAGTTTTAGGATATGTTGTTTATCGCTCTCTAGGACGATTATCTTTCTATGAAGATATGTATGGTGATATGTATCAAAGGTTTTTTGCATTAGGTGAAGACATAAGATCTCTTGTAGGGAAAGAAATATATAGTCGCGATCCGGTAGTAGCAAATTTTGTTGAACGATTACAAGAGATAGAACATTATATACAACAATTAGATGAGAACTATAAATTTAATTTGTTGGGTGAGGATGTAGATGAGTCTTGAAAAATTAAAAGAGATTTCTTTATTTGAGGGTAAGACTTTAGATGAAATATTTGGAGTTATTTATTCTCAATCTATAGAAGAACGCACAGAGGCAATGGCTACTTTTAAGAAGTTTAAAGAAATGGTAGCTGATCCGGAGGATTTATTTATGTCCGGAGATAAACCACATCCTTATTTATCAGAAGCTAGAATGGCTACTGAGAATCTAATTAAAATGATTACTGCATCTCATAAACTTATTGAGTTGGAAACTGATAAGAAAGGAACTGTAGATGCAAGTGACATCTTAGATCTTTTGGATCAGGAGGGAATTGCTCCTAAACGTTTTATACCTGAACAACAAGAAAAGAAGGAAGAAGAAAAAAGTATAGACATTGTTGAGTTTCCAAAACTTAGCAATAAGAAGGCGACTGCAAGTGCCTTGGGTAAGAAAGCGTGAATGCAAACGGTTATATTATATTAACTACTCTAAAAAGGAGAAAATAAGTATGGTGAATTTTATTTCAAAGAAGTTTCTTGGGGCGCTCGCCGCGCTAGTTCTTATTATGACACCCGCTCTGGCCGATACAGAAGTTGAGGTTGGTGTGGATGCAGTTAGTAGATATGTGTGGCGTGGTACTCCACTAGGTAACTCAGTTGCACTTCAGCCGAGTGTGAATTTCGCTATTGATAGCGGAGTTGGCGTTTTGGCTGAGGCCGGCAGCACTAACGTAGGAATTTGGGGCAGCTATGATTTGGCCTCAGGTGATTCTGATGAGATTAATATCTCTTTTTCGCAAGGTGTCGGCCCTGCAACCCTTTCTGTTACTGACTATTACTTGCCTCTCGCTGCAACTGGCGAAGGAAATAGCTTCTTTGAATTTGGTGACGATGCTGGTCACTCTGTAGAAGTAGGTGCGTCTGTTGATTATGGGGACGTTTCGTTGTTCCTAGGCAGAATTGTTAATGGTACTTCCAAAGAAGATACCTATGTTGAGCTTGGCTACGGCCTTAGTGATAACTTGACATTGGCTCTTGGAGCGGGTGATGGAACACTTGCTGCAGAGGAAGATTTCGCATTAGTTAACGTCGGTCTATCTGTTACATCTGATAACGACTACGGCGCAACATTCATTCTTAACCCAGATACGGAGACTGCTTTTTTTGTTGTAAGTAAGTCTTGGTAGAGTTGTAAGTAAGTCTTGGTAGAATTTTCAGAACCTGTGCAGAAAGATAGTTTCATCTTAGGATTAGATGTTTCGACTTTTTGCACAGGTTTTTCTATTTGGAATTTAGAAAAAGATAAGCTTGAAAAAGCTGGTTTCATTCCTCTCAAAAAATTAAATAGTTGGCACGAAAAAGTAGATGCAGTTTGTTCTGTTTTAGAAGAGATTAAAGAGAATACAAACAAAATTACTTATATAGCCATTGAAGATATTCTTCAAAAGTTTATTGTCGGTAAAAGTTCGATTAAAACTATTATTACGCTGGCGGGCTTCAATTATGTTATACAGCGAAAGTGTTATGAGATTTATAACATCACACCTGTTTTATTCAATGTGCTCCGCAGCCGCAACCTAGCTGATTGTTCTGTTCCGCGAGGTGTAAAATCTAAGGATTTTATATTAAGAAGGGTGTGCGAGCTTCACCCCGAAGTTAAAAATCAATTGCCGTTAATGAAAACCAAGAATGAGTTTGCAAAGGAAGCATGGGATGTCAGCGATGCAATTGTAGTAGGAAGAGCCGCGGCTGCTACTCTCTTACCAGATCGTCCGAAAGAAATCGTAAAAGAAACACCAGTTCCTGAAGAAGATTTAATAGATTTTTAGCGAAAGAAGTTATAAAGGTTAATAAATGAATAAGCTTGATGTGCTTTCTCAACATCTTGGAAATTATAAAACAATGGCAGGGGGCAATCATTATTTTGAATGTGCGGCATGCCATCACAGAAACAATAAATTAACTATTAATATAGACAAGAATGTATTTCATTGTTGGCACTGCGGCATTAAAGGTAAAAGCTTCTTGTATCTTCTCAAACTTGCGGGCGTCAGCAACGTCGCCCAATATAAGAAAATCTTTAATGAAACACGGCAGATTAATATTGCCGATATAGATAATATCTTTGGTGAGGAACCGTTAATAGAAAATAAATTAACTTTACCTAAAGGATATGAAAATCTGTTTAGGAATATAGAAAAAGAGTTTTATAAACGAGCCGTGGACTATCTTCTGCAAAGAGGGTTAAGGAAAGAAGATATATTAAAATATGATATTCATTATAGTGTAAGTGAGCAAAGAGTTTTGTTTCCTTCATATGATAAAGATTCTAATTTGAATTATTATGTGGCACGTTCCATCCAACCGTTTGAAAACTATAAGTATAAAAATGCTAGAGCATCCAAGCGGAATGTTATTTTTAATGAGCATCTTATTGAGTGGAATAAGCCTTTATATATTGTAGAGGGTATCTTTGATGCAATTCTTTCACGTAAGAATGCGGTACCTATTTTGGGAAGTAATATAGGAACTGGTTCTTTGTTGTTTAAAAGGTTGTTGGAAAATAGAACAGAAGTAATAATTGCATTGGATGCGGATGCAAAAAAGAAAGTGGTTAACTTAATTAATAAACTAGTTAAGTTTAATGTTAAGGTTACTTATGTTGATTGGGAAGATGAGAAGAGAGATATTGCAGAAATTGGTTCTGAAGAGTTTGAAGAAATAGTTATGAGCGGCAGTGTGAAAAGTTTTACATTTGCTGATGAGGTTAAAGAAAGGCTTTTTAAATGAGAATAGCACACTTAAGCGATATACATATTCGTAAGACAAGAAGACACGAAGAGTATAGAGTAGTATTAGAAAATCTTTTATTAAGTCTTGAGTCGTTGTCTGTTGATAGAATTGTTATAACTGGTGATTTATTGCACAACAAAACGGATTTGTCGCCAGAAGCTGTGCAGCTTGCAAGTGAATATTTAGACGTTTTAAGCGGCATTGCCCCTATTGATTTGATACTTGGTAATCACGATTGTGTTATCAATCAACATAACCGTTTAGACAGTCTCTCCCCCGTCATAAACCTCTTACAAAATAAAGGTAAAGATATACGACTTCATACCGACAGCGGGCTGTGCGAGATTACAGACGATCTGGTGTATGGTATTTTTGCACAGCAGGATAGTAAAGACTGGTGGCCCATTGAATTTGATAGAGAAGAGGGTAAGAAGTATGTAGCGTTGTATCATGGCGTAGTTGATGGAAGTAGAACTAGCGCAAGCTATCGAATTGAAAGTGATATAGATAAAAGCATTTTCCGCAATTATGATTTTGGTATGTTGGGAGATGTTCATTCCCGTCAGCCAATGGTATTAGATAAGAATGGAAAAGTAAAAGTAGCTTATGCTGGATCTCTTATTCAGCAAAACTTTGGGGAAGAAATAGAAAAAGGTTTTCTTCTTTGGGATTTGGATTTAAACAAATCTTTTTTTATACAGGTTGCTAATGAGTGGGGTTTTAAAACTTTTCGATTAGATGAAGATGCCATTAACACTATTGATAACATAGAGTTTGATTTACCTGCAAAGCCTTATGTGCGTATCTTACTTAGTTCTGATGATTACAATGTAACTACTGCTAAGCATATAGAGTCAGTAATAAAAAATAAGTATAAGCCTGAGGGTTTATTTATTGAGGTAGATGTCCAGCAAGCTATTGATGACTTGTCTTTAACAGAAACTCCTGAAAATGTTACTGACTTAAAATCACAACAAGATTTGTTGAGGCAGTATTTTGCAAAGCGTCCAACGGTATCAGAACAAGAAATAGATGAGATACTTTCTATTCACAAAGATTTTTATGACACTTGTTCTACAGAAGAATATGATACATATAAAGGCAGAAAGTGGGTAATACATAAAGTAATTTTTGATAATGTATTTTCTTATGGCATTAATAATGTAATTAATTTCGATAAGCTGAAGGGCCTTACTGGCATTTTTTCTTCTAACGCTTCTGGTAAATCGTCTATTCTTTATACTATCCTGCAGGGATTTTTTAATAATAGTGACCGGACAGGTGGCAGAAATGTTGCTGATGTTATTCATAAAAATAGAGATGAAGGTTTTATAGAGATAGAGTTTTCGGTAGACGATAAGAGATATGTAATAGAAAGGCGTTTCAAGAGAAATAAAAGAAATCCTAGTAGAGCAAATAATAAAGTTGAATTGTTTCAGATTATACAAGATGCTAAAGTAAACATTAGTGGCGAAGCAAATGTAAGAGAAACAGAAACCGCTATTCGTAATCTGTTGGGTTCATATGAAGAGCATACGATGACTACCTTTAGTCAGCAGTTTGATGTGACTCGCTTTATTGACCACGGCCAAACAAACCGTAAAGATTTGTTGGCGCGGTTTCTTGGATTAAATGTTATTGATGATTTGCAGAAGTCGATTAAAGATGAAACGGCTTCTACAAAAATACTTCTTAAAGAATATCAAGAGAAAGATTATCCTACCATTCTTAATAAATTTGAAGAAGAGAGAAAGAAAACTGCAGATAATCTTTCAGAGTTAGAAGAGGCAAGAGAAAGTTATAGAGTTTCTTTGAAGAAGAAAACAAAACGCAAGGAAGCTCTTACTACTTCTTTACTTCCTGTTTTAGGCAAGCTTCGTTCGTTAGAAAATATTGAAGAAGATATTGACATATCTAATAATGTAATTAAGAATACCGATGCTAATTTGCATAATAATAAAGCTCAAAAAGAAAATAACATTAAAAGATTAGATGAAATAGAAAAAAGTTATGATGATAAGTTTGAGGATTTAGCTAAGCGTTATTCTAAAGAAAAAGAGAATCTAGTTATCTTAACTAATGATTACAAGCTTAAGGAACAAATTATAAAGACAAAGCAAAACCAAACTACTATTCTTAATAAGCATGATTGGTTTGAGACAAATGATACTTGTAAGAAGTGTTCGTTTCTTACGGGAGCATTTGTGGCGAAGAAAGAGGTAGAGGAAGATATAATAGAACTAAATAATGTAGGGAGTAATATTAAAGAATCACATGCCTGGTTTGAATTGTATCCTAACTTTATTGAAAGAGAAAAGAAGTTTAGTGACGCTAAAAGAAATAAGCAGGATACAGAAAATAGTATAGAGAAGCTGGACGTTGTGAGTGAATCGCTTGGAATGCGTTTAGAGTTAGAAGATAATAAGCTGGGAGCTTTCATTAAGGAAAGAGAAGTATACATACAGAATGAAGACTCCATTATTCATAACGATAAAGTAAAAGAAAAAATTACTATTGTTGATGAAGAGATTTATAAGATAGAAGAAAGTACTCGTAAGAACAATGATGAGATATTAAAAAACAATACCTTTTTAGGACAGATTATTCAACGCATTACTGACTTGGGTGGAAATATAGAGATGCTCAAGGAAATAGAAAAGAAGTATGTTTTACATGAGTTTTTAATGGATGCTTTTAGTAATGATGGTATACCTCTAATGATTATGAATAAAGCCGTTCCTCTTATTAATAAGGAAATAAAAAAGGTTTTATCTAACATTACTAACTTTGAAGTTTTTTTGGAGGTAGACACAGAAGCTCACGACTTGATGATATTTATTGACGACGGCACTTCACGGCGTCGTGTTGAGTTGGGTTCAGGTATGGAGAAAACGTTGGCAGCATTAACGATCCGCGCAGCGCTTTGCAATATTAGCTTACTACCTACGTGTAATCTTTTTGTAATAGATGAGGGTTTTGGTACTCTTGATTCTGAAAATATTAATCATATGAATCAGTTACTTGGATATCTTAAGGGCAAGTTTGAAAATGTATTAATCATTTCGCATATTGAAAGTATGCAAGACTTTACAAATAATGTGATTAATATTACTAAAAATGAAAAAGGCTATTCAAGTATAAAAATTTTATAGAATATAGATTAAGTTTGAGTTAAAGGAGTTTGAAGATGATAAGTATATTAGCTGGTTTAGCGGGAAAACTTTTACCCGAAGCAGGAAAAATACTAGATGACTTAACTACGAGTGGTGAAGAAAAAGCTGCCGCTAAGCAAAAGTTAGAAGAACTTTTTGTTCAAGCTGAAACTGATGCGCAGAAAGAAGTGACCGAAAGATGGAACTCAGATATGAAAAGTGGGAACATGCTGGCTGCAAATATTCGCCCGCTGGCGCTTATTTTTCTAACGGCTGTGTTCGCTTTGCTGTCTGTTACTGATGGTAACATAGGTGACTTTACCATAGGCGATGCTTACAAGCCTATTTACCAAACATTACTACTCACAGTGTATGGAGCTTATTTTGCGGGTAGAAGTATTGAAAAGATAAAAGGAAAAAGCGACCCAGTAAAATCAAAGTAAAAAACTTAAATGGAGAAACTTAATGAAGGCAGCAATTGACACCGTTAAAAACATAATTTCACCAGAACAGAATTGGTCAAAATTCTTAATGAAACTTATAGGTGTTGGAGTAGTGGCAGCTATAGGGTTCGCAGGATTCCAAGTATACACGGGATCACAAGAAAAAAAGGGACCATCCGATAATATTGAGGTTATCTTTGCAGATAAACCTGAAAAGAAAATTAAGGTTGAAGAGCTATTGAGTAGGATAATCAGTGGCAGCAGAGAGGTTAATTCTGTTTGGTTGTATGATTGGCCTGATGCACGAAACATAGTTCCTGTATCACATATGCCCCAAAATACTCAAGACCCAATGCCAGGTGGGTATTGGGTGAAGGGCGATGAATCTGTTATAGGGCATTTTGTTCTCGGCTCTTGCACTACATTAGATAGAGATTTCCCAAATGTTGCTTGCCCTATTATGGGTAAGGAAGACGCATGGGGTGTTCTTGTGGTTACATATGCGGATGGGGAAACTGAGCCTGACCCTAAAGTAACTAAAGTAACTGCTATGAAGATCAGTGAGATACTTTACTTATTAGAAAACAAACACTAAAATCAAAGTAAGAAACTTAAGTGGAGAAACTTAATGGAAAATATAATTGGTTTCATAGCAAGTAGTTTTGATATTTATCATCCAGGTTATGCTTTGCTGTTAAAGGAGTGTAAAGATAATTGTGATTATTTAGTAGCTGCTTTACATGATAATCCTAAAAGTGCAAATAAGGATAAAAATAGTCCTGTTATGAGTTTACACGAAAGGTTCCTTGTATTAAAATCAATCAGATATATAGATGAAGTTGCTCCTTACAAAGATGAAGACGAGCTTAAAAACTTATTAAAGTTTTATAAACCTGACGTTCGTTTCTTGGGCTCAGATTATAATTCATTAGAGGCCAGAAAGAAAATAACTGGTTATCTAATGTCTAGCAATATTCATTATATTAGCAGGTTTCATGGTTATAGTTCATCAGACATAAGAAGAAAGATTTATGATGCTGAGTTATATAAAGAGAAACTTGAAGAGTTTATACGAAAAGAGGATATTCATGAGTAAGTTCGGTAACTTTTTTAGTGTAGGAACAGACATTAAAATCATGGCAGATGATGAAAAAAATTTAGAAGTGTTAAGATATTCTTCGGGTACTGATAGTACTTTGGGATTGTTATTTGAAAATGGGCCCCACGGCAGAGAGTTTATCGCTTATACAATTGAAGACGAATACCGCGAGGAAAAGGTAAGCGGAGAGACACGCATACCTGAAGGCACGTATGATATTAAGTTGCGTAAGACTGGTGGGTTTAATAGTAGATATGCTACTAAGTTTGGAGAACCATGGCATAAGGGAATGTTGCATGTGCAGGATGTGCCGGGGTTTGAATATATTTTAATTCATACCGGCAATACGGATGAGGATACAATGGGATGCTTATTGGTGGCTGATACATCGCAACAGAACATTACTAAGGGTGGGTTCATTGGCGCTTCTGTTGATGCGTATAAGAGAATCTATCCGGAGCTGGCTCAATGGCTGGAAGATGGAAACAAATTGAGCATTACTTATATTGATTACGACAATCCTCGCAATTAAAAGAAACTAAAACATATTTATATGAGACAATATATTTTTTAACTTTATGGGAGTATACTAATGGCTCTTGCACCTTTTGAAGCAATCGTATTACAAAAAGTTGGTGAATCTGGTAACGATGGCACCACTGATAATGACGAAAGAACATTGCCTGTTTATGTGGGTGGTCAAAATTTTAGCATCATATTAGTAGATGGTGCTGGAGTTCAAGCCGATGTTAAAGTACAGGTTAACAATGCTAATTCTATTGATCCAAACAAACCTCACCACGCTGTTCATCCTGGTGCTTTAGCTAATGAAAGTCAGTATAATGTTTTAGTTAATCGAGGAGCAGTAGGCGGTCCCGGTGATCCCTTAAAAGAATCGTCAGCTAGTGCTGCGGATTTTGCTGCCAATTGGGTGGATATGCCAGGTGGAGCAACCATTAATAATTCCTCTTCTGGTTATGTAGGCAGTGGTGCATGGAGATGGGTTAGATTGAAAGGTGCTACAGAATTAAATGCCACGTTAAGTGGTTATATTTTTGGCGCACAATATCAAGGTTTCAGTAATTAAGAAAGTAGGTTGTAATGACAGAAGTTCCTGATGATTTTCCTTTACCTACTAAAAAGGTAAAAAGATGGCAAACTACTAAAGGCACAAGAGTTTCTAAAGATTGGAAACCACGGGTTCCAACTTTTTGTACGGTAGTACATCCTGACACCGGCAAAAGATGTGGTAATTTTATGAGAAACTGGGATGAAATGTTTTATGAACAATATGGAATGTGTGAAGAATGTTATCTTAAATATAATTCGCACGTTGATGAAATAAAACAAAAGTTGAATAATAAACTTGGTGAAGTGGAGAACCGAGATGATGTTAGCAAACCCTGAAGTTTATGTACTTGATCCTAATAGGAATGTTCCATCGACAACTTGGAATCCTTTAGAGGTTATTGAAAATTTTGTAAGTAAAATACCGGAGATGAATGTTAAGTTTGGTGATTCGACGGATGAACAAGGAGGCCATGTTACTGTTAAATTGAAAACTAGTTTAGCAGCTACACTTCAGGATAGTGATCAAATTACTATTGAAATGGGTGTAGACATGGATAATGTGGCTAAGTTGATTGGCGATGAATTAAAAAATTATGGCTTTAAGGCCGCGATTAATAGAAGGTATATTGATGTGAGTCCAGGTATGTATAAGTCAGCGGGGCCCGATGCTAATGGTCAAAGATTAGTTATGTATACAGTAGAGGGCGGTTATTGCTTAGAGGTAGCTTAATTTTATGGAGGTTTTATGCGCGAAGAATTATTGGAGAAGTCACAGTTTAAGAACCACGAAGAGCGAGAAGAACTAAAGAAGTATTTTTCACAACCACCGGATTTAGATGTAGCTAAAAAGACAATTGTTTTTAGTACACCTTCCGAAACAGGCACAAGTTATTTTAGAGTTTTTGAGCCAATGAGAGCGTTATGGAAACATTTTCCAGATGACGCTAATTATCTTTATACAGAAAATATTCAGCCTAATCATATGAAGATTGCGGATTGCATTGTCATGCATCGTTGTGGCAATCTTCATTCTCATTTTTTGTCGGTAGCAAGGATGTGGCCACGCACTGAAAAACGGCCACTCATTATCCACGATGCTGATGATAATGAGTTTAATCTGCCTTCTACTCATCCTATGAAAGAGTTGTGGATTGAAAGTGGCAAAGATAAAATGTCTATTCAATCTCTCAAACATTCTGATTGTATTACAACCACTACTGAAAAGTTAAAGAAAACATTTTCTAATTTTAATAGTGAAGTAGAAGTAATTCGCAATCAGTTTGATTGGGATCTGCCTCAATGGAACTTAGATAAAAAGAAAGTAAGAAGGGAAATGTTAGGGGATTGGTTTCCTACGGACGATAAAATTATTATTGGTTGGGCTGGCCTCACTTCTCACTTTGAAGATATTCGTAGAATGCATGCTATCATAAAGCCTATTCACGATAAGTATCCCAATGCTCATTTTGTGTTGGCAGGAATGGCTTTGAAGGATAGCCATGTTGAAATTCATATGGATGAAGAAGGAAAGAAAGAATTTAAGGAAGTAGAAATTGAAGATGAATCTCTTCTTTATAAGAATCGAATTAAAGATATATATAAAGATTTAGATCCAAATCGGTTCAAAGTTTTTGATGCGTTGCCTCTTGAAGAGTATGCTAAATTTTATGCGTTGTTTGATATTAGTTTGGCTTATGTCGAGCATAGTGCCTTCTCGTCTTGTAAGAGTGAGATTAAGGTAGTGGAAGCCTTACATTATGGATGCATCCCGGTGTTCTCTGAATATGGTGGCTATAAGGATTTTTGGAGAAGTGCTCCTGATAGGGTAAAGCATAAGAATTTTGCTATTACTACTACTTCTCCAGGCCCTTGGGTTACAGCTATAAGTCATTGGATAGAAAATATGGACGAAGCAAAAAGAAGAACAGCCCAGCTTAAAGAATACTCTGATGATATTTATGATATAAATAAACATTGTGAAGAACGCCTATCATTTTATTTAGAGAGAACTGAAGAGTTTAATGAGGCCCAAATGAATATGATAGCTCAATACGTAGATTATAATGGTGAATGAAACAATAAAAATATCGGGCGATACTTTTGAAGTAACTTCTGATGGTGAATGTGCAGCAGGTCAATGGAGAATTGCAGATGCTGGCAATCAGCTTATAGGTCTTGTTCCTCAAACTATTAGAGAGGATAGAGATTTGACCGAGCAGAGAATAGAAGAAGTGATGGATGAAAGTTTTGAAAGTTTTAAGTGGGGTATGTTTTATACTAAAATGAATAGAAGTTATTGTGTAATTTTAAGAGGCGAAGAGGAAACCAAATTTGGTGAGATTTTAAGCACTATGTGATGGAGAAGAATAGTGAGCAACACGAAACAAATTATTACTGAAATTATAAGAGAAGAAATAGAAAAACTCTACATTGAATCTTCGTCTAATGCTTTAGCAGAAATTCCTGAAATTGCTGAAGATGAAATAGTTGAGTTTGAAATGACTGAAACTATGGCGGCAGGTTCAGGTGGTTTTAAGAAAAGATTGAGAAAGCAAGGCGGCAAGCTTGTAGTTGTTAAGAAGAGAAAGAAGAAGCTTCCGATGCATCTAAGAGCTATTAAACCTTCTCAAGCTAAGCGTATTGCACGCAAGTCAGCTATTAAACGTAAGGGTAAGCAAGCACGGATTTCTAAGAAAGCTGCCAAGACTACGAAGAAGGGCCGAGCACGAGGATTATATAAAATAAAATGAATGATCGACTTATTTGTGGTACATGCCACGGAGAAAAAGTAGTAAGAGAAAAAATAAAGAATCTTACGAAAGTTGATATATGCCCTCGATGTAGAGGTGCGGGTACTTTAATGAGCGAAATAGACTGGCAGAAAAATAGAGGTAAGAAATTAATTAAAGGATAAAAAAGGAGAGAAGTGAACACAAAGAAGGGTAAGTATTTTCTTTATGGTTTAGTAGTGATGTGTTGCTTAATGTATGAGGTGCCTATAAGATCAAAGAAAATGAAAGACAACCCTGCAATAGTTAATCTTTATAAGCAAACAGGGCGAACGAATACTCAAAAGAACATGGATGAACTTTTTGTGAGATTTTTATTAAAGTAATGGGGGTGAAATAGGTATCGACTGGTACGTAAAAAGGATTAGGGCAAGTGAGAGAAAACATACTAACTCTCTAAAAAGTGTATGTAAACTATTAACTGCCGAAGAAGAGACAGTTTATAAGATGGCAGCCTAAGCGCTGCTGTTCGATGGCTTAACACCAACTTTATTCTTTTCATAGTTGAGGCATCGTTATTAAGAAAAGAAGCTTTATTGTATAGCGGGTTTATCGCCGCGAGAATAAACTTGTGAATCTCTAGCTTTTTTGTGTAGACAGGACTTGGGGGCAGTACCCAACACCTCCACCATTTTTTAAATAAAAAGTTATTATATGTTTGATAAATTTTTTAAGAGGATAGGAGAAAAAGTTATGGCAAACATTAATCGTACTACAGCAAGTGCAGATCCAAATAATGTTCAAGTTCCAAAGGGTTTTGTGTTTAATGAAACTGGCAACATTATGATGGCGACGACTGATATGCAAAGTCACGAAATTGAACAAAGTGTTCGTGATGTGTTTGCCGAAGTGTCGGTATTTTTTGCAGCGATGACTAGGGCTTTAGAGAACTATTCAAAAGACTCCAATGATGGCATGACAGGCCATCACGATGGCTCAATACCACATACAGTATCTGGTGCGCCATACAATTATTCGTTGTATGATTATAAAAATCTTAAAACTGTTATAGATAGTTCGGGTTGTTTTGTGCAGGTAAATGAAGAAGATATCACGCATACAACTGAGTCTTTTGGAGCCACATTTTCCAAAGAATTAGTAGAGGCGGTACTTGGACTAGCAACAGGAACGGGGGAGCTGGCATTTGCAAAGGCAATGGTTTCTTCAGTTGGCCAAGCTGGTTTTAAAATAAGTCAAAGCAGCACGCATGATGAAAAAAAGGTTGCCAATATTATTTTTGTATGTGAATACTTACTTGGTATGCCGGTTATTAGCGCTATAGTAATAACAGCAGATATGAATGAACATACTCAAGCTTTATCAGTTGGGCCATGTTTTAGTGAATCCTCAAGTAAGATAACATTAAAAATACACAAAGATACTTATATGTTTGTTACTCCTGCGTTTATTACAAAGTATTCGCCTGATTTGATTTCTGGAATGAATGATCCAAAATTTGTGGAGCTTGTGAATATTTTTGAAGGATATTTGACAGGAGGCCCTGCCGTGGGCACCGGTAGTCTCAGTGGCAGTACTGGAGCAACTTCTCCATAAAAAAAAGTAATAAGGTTATATAATGGATCATAATGAATGAGTAAGGTTTCAGCAATAATTCCTACACTCTGGAAAGCAAAAGAGTTTATGGATCATTTAGTTGACGTGTTAATAGAAGATGAATCTGTAGGAGAAATTATCATTATAGATAATGCTCATGCAGATTTTTCTTATGATAATGAAAAAGTTTTTATATTAAGACAAGAAGAAAATTTATATGTTAATCCTTCTTGGAATTTGGGCATTGAAGAATCTGAGTATGATAAGTTTATAATTCTTAATGATGATATTATTATACCATATAACTTTATTTCTCAGTTACAATATTTATTAACAGAAGATAAAGGTGTTGTAGGTATAGATAAGAAAAGTGTTATTAAGGAAGATAATTTTAAGGATGAAAGTGTTACGTTTTTAGATAGAAAAATAGCCTTAAAACCTCTTAACGATAGGACTTGGGGTTTTGGTATAGTAATAGCCGGACACAAGAAATCGTACTATAAAGTACCTGAAAACATACGCATTTGGTATGGAGATGATTATTTGGTAAACATGAATATTGATGCAGGTAAAATTAATTATGTAATTGATGACTTACCTATATTTACTAAGATGAGCACTACATCTGATTTAGAAGAGTTTAATGAAATAAAAGAAGTTGATAAGTTAATGTATGATAGAACTGTTAAAGGGAGATAAAACAAATGGCAAAAGTAGATAGTGGTACGATTAAGAGAGATGCGAAGAGCACTCCACCGGCTTCAGAAATAAAGAAAACTGAAACTTTTACAGCAGTGTTTGCATCTGATGCACATGCAGCTGCAGATCTTTTTTTTGGAGATGCTAATGTGGAAATTTTAGACAAAGAAGAAGTGGATGCAGGCGACGCGGGAACTACTTTGGTGGTAACGTATAAGTAAACCGGGGATACATGAAAAAGTTTTTAGCGATTACTCCTTATTTCGGCGGTACATCTAGCGCTCCACGTCAGACAGAATTAAATAATGTTTTACGCTATTTTGAGTATGCATATAGTAGTTTAAAACCATACATGACGAAGCTTATTGTTTCAGTTTATAATGAGAAAGATTATGAAACAATAAAGCACCACGGCTTAAATCCGGATATAAGAATAATTAGGATTGAAAATATTGATCCTATATTTTTACCTGCCAATACAGTGAGGGCTATTCAAAAAGAAGGGTTTGATGAAGAGTATATTTATTATACTGAATCAGATCAGATTTTTTGCGCGCAAGATATAGATAATCTTTACAAAACTATTGACTATAATAAAAATATATATATAGTTCCCCAGCGATTTGAGCAGATACCAAACGAATTAATTCAATCGCGAATAAATGAATTTGAAGATACTACTATTGATAGGTTTGTAGAATATGATGGAGCATTACGCGAAAATAATAATAAGTATGTAGTAGCAAATGAACCGGTAAAATCTAATTTTAGACCTAGAGATGGTGATGTTGTGAAGGTTAATCAAGTTTATGATTATGATGAGCATTTTTATATAAACCCAGCACCAGCTTCTAATTGGATTGATTCCCCCGAATATGGGCAAGCGTATGGTGCTGCTTTTTTATGCCATCGTGATTTATTTAATAGAGTTAGGTTTATGGATGCTAGATTTAAGTTCACTCATAAAGGGGTTTCGCATGATATTGAATATCAACCGACAGAGACAACAGCGGGCCATGATCTTTTAAGAGCTTCAAATAGTATTTGTTTAAAAAGTAAAGATTTTTTCTACTTTCATGTAGATCATTTAAGTGGATACGAATTTAATAAGAAGTTATGATATCACATCAATATAGATTTATTCATTTTCATATACCGCGAACAGGCGGATCTTCTGTTCGGGATGCTTTATGGAGATATAGAGAGGATGAAAAAGCTGGCCCCCATCCAAAAGATCATCCAGATTTTTTTGGAGAATATGATTGGCATTTATATGGGTTCAATCCTATTAATGGCCCTTGTCGATCCGGGGGTGGATCGAGCGAAACAGAACATATAGGCCATGAGATCCATAATTATGTTGTTAATTTTTTAGCTCAAGATTCTCAACCTTATTCTCTTAGTGATGGAAAAGAAAAGTTTAATGAATATTTTAAATTTGCTTTTGTAAGAAATCCTTGGGATAGGTTTGTTTCTTTATGGATTAAATTCAAGGAAGATAGAAAGGTTAGAGAAAATTTTAATTCCGTTTATAATTTGCCAGAGGGTTGGATACCAGATGAAATGGAAGAAGTATTGAGATTCTTATGGTTGGCTGATAAAAAGGGAATGTTATTGCCTCGTTGGTGGAAGCCACAATATGAGTTTGTGCATAATAAAGAGTTGAGAGTTTTAACTAATTTGGTGGGGAGGTATGAGAACCTTCAACATAATTTTGGTTTCTTATGTGAGAAGTGGATAGATTATCCTAAGCGTACCTTACCGTGGAGCGAAGATAAATATCGGCGTAGAGAAAAAGAGAAGAAACATTATACAGAGTTTTATGTGCCTAGAACTAGAGATATGATTGCTGACATATATAGAGAGGACATAAGAACCTGGCATTACGAATTTGAAAATTAAGAGGGCTGTTTAGTCCTCTTTTTTTATATTTATTTGTGTAGAAATGTATTTAATAATGAATGGAGATTCTACAGCTGCATGGTATTATTTCAAGAGAAAGTAAATGAAACTAATAGAAGCATTAGGAAGTCCTGTACCTTACAAGTGGAAGATTCAAAATAATCGTGCGTGGAAAAGTGAGTTTTCAGTAGGTGAACTTAAATATGAGTATAAAGCTGAAAAACGTGGCGCTGATGTCTGGACCATTATGTTTGTGAGTGTGACAAAATTAGATCATGGCGAGCTTGATTATAAAGAAAACATAACTGGTTCAGGTAGTGAGTTCAAGGTATTTGCTACTGTTGTTAAGATGACTACAGAATTTATGGACACGATGGACCCCAATGGTATTATGTTCTCTGCGGAAGAAACAAGTAGGGCACGTTTGTATGATAGGTTTGCCAAACAACTTGCTAAGAAGTATGATATGAAATACAATTCAGGGAAGAGCGAAGACGGTACATCATTTACATTGATGAAGCTTAAGGGAAGAAAAAGAAATAGAGAATAATAATGAAGCTAAAAAATTTGTTAAATGAAAAAAGATATAAAAGTTTTGAGATAGAAAAATCTGCTATTCTTGGGCGTCCTGGCTTTATGATTAAGTTGATTAAAGCTAATGGGGAACATGAAACATCTTTTGCTAAAACCAAAAGCCAGGCTGAAAAAGATGCTAAGATGTATATGAAAATGGAAGCAAAGATTTCGCGTAAAGAGATGAATGATGTGAAGATATTTGCAGACGCTGGCACACCTTCGGATAGAAAGAAATGGAAGGTATCCAAACGAGCAGCTAAGCGCAAGTTTGGCGAAGCTACTAGTGAAGCCAAAACTCGTTATGCACAAAAGCATTATCGTGAGAGTGGAGGATCGTTTAAATAATATGAAGCTAAGAGATATAAATATTATGAATGAGGGTGTGTATGACCCCGGTATTTTTAAGGCTATCTTTTTGGCTGGCGGCCCCGGCAGCGGAAAATCTTTTGTAGGCCATGAGCTGCTCGGTATTCCTAAAGGTGGGTTTAGCGGTATTAATATGTCTTTTGCACCAAGCGGTGTAAAGTTAGTCAACTCTGATCCAGAGTTTGAGTATTTTCTAAAAAAGGTGGGCATAGATCCCAAGGATTTAGCATCCCTGTCGGATGAAGAATTTAAGAAAGCTACAGAAGGTGAAGGATCTCCCCGAGCTAAAGCTCAAAAGATAAAAGATGCTAAACAAAAGCTTTA
>Ga0208920_1000172_pt1 | contig 17837 bp, 16 predicted proteins | sample 19_taG_FD_184094 | JGI IMG/M metagenome (GOLD analysis project Ga0208920, IMG submission 184094) | Marine viral communities from the Subarctic Pacific Ocean - 19_ETSP_OMZ_AT15317 metaG (SPAdes) (version 2) | ecosystem: Environmental > Aquatic > Marine > Oceanic | place: Pacific Ocean | collected...
AAAAACACCGTTACGGTGACGCCACAGAAAACCCAACCCCAGGCAACACCAACCCAATCCGTGCCCACTGCCACGGGCGCGTCAATTTTAACTGATTGGGACTGATTGATCGCCTCCGATCACGAGTTTAAGGCTTCTCGTTTATCAAAAAGCCATTGCAACTAAACAGATTTATAAACAAAAGGCACGAAAAAAAACAGTATGGACAAAAAACCGCATGAAGTAACGCTAGACATGCGAGACTATGTAAAGAAAGATCTTTATGATGATTTAGTTCGTATTGCAGACCACCAGCGTGGACACATAGAAATGTTAAAAAATCATCAAGAATCATTAGAAAAAACTTTAGAAGAACAAGGTAAAAAGAACAAAAAGTTGATGGATCGACATTCATTGTTAGAGAGGTTTTTAGAAGAAGACTGGGGAAAGGCCAAAAATGAACAGGGTTAGGAGCGATCATGAGCAAAAAGAAAGACGCCGTTGTTGAAGGCATTGAAACCGCAGAGGTCATCGTCAATGATTTGTACGATCTGATCGAGGAATGGAAAAAGCGCGGCATCTCCGAGGACAACATCACCAAAGTCCTAATATTTCTGTTGCCAGAGGTGGTTCTCAACACTGCTCCCAACCAAAAAACCGCCTATCGTTTGCTGGATCTGGCTTTCTCTCGGATCGGCTCGATGTTAAATGGCGAAGACCCGGACGAAAGCGAGAGCATCCACTGATGCAATTACGCTATTACCAGGAAGAATCACTGGCGGCACTGTTGGCTTACTTCAAGACCAAGCCCATAGACAGCAATCCCTTACTGGTGTTGCCAACCGCTGCCGGCAAGACCATCGTATTTTCCCACCTTATTAAAGAGCTGAACGGGAACGACCGGAGGTTCATGATCTTGGCACACCGCCAAGAGCTGGTTTCACAAGCCAAAGACAAGCTGTTAAAGGTTTGGCCAGAGGCGCCCGTCGGTATTCTCGCAGCCTCACTCAAGAGTTATGACACTGAGGCGCCGGTATTGATAGCATCCAGGGACACATTGGCGTCATCTAAGCGTTTGGATGCAGTTCCGGGAGTAGACTACATCATTGTAGATGAAGCGCACCATATCGCGCCTATAAAGACCACACGCTACCGCAAAGTGCTGGATGCAATGCGCGAGAAAAAGCCGTGCCGGATCGTTGGCGTCACCGCTACGCCCTACCGCATGGGTCAAGGTTATATTTATGGCGACAAGCTGGATCATTTTTTCAAGGACATCGCCTACCAGATTTCAATACCGCAACTGGTGCAGGATGGCTATCTATCTCGGCTGTCGGCATTCGCGGTAAAGAGCCAAGCGGTAATCGACACCAAGGACGTGCGTCTCAAGTTCAAAGGCGGCGATTACCGTGAGGGCGACTTGGAAAAAGTTGTCCTAAGTGAGCCGTTGATCATGGAAATTTTCAACGACTGGATGGACAAAGCCTATTTAAAGGGAAGAACCGCAACCGTATTCTTCTGCGTGTCGGTGCTCCATGCCGAGAAGATGTGTTTGTTTCTACAGGAACAGGGCATCAGGGCCGAGGTAGTTACCGGCGACACCCCGACCAAGGATCGTGAACGTATATTAAAAGAGTTTGATAGTGGCGCTGTCCATGCCCTGTGCAATGTGGGAGTGTTGACCGAGGGATGGGATGCGCCGCGCACCGATTGCCTGGCGCTGTTGCGACCCACGCAAAGTCTGGGGCTCTATGTCCAGATGTGTGGACGTGGCATGCGCCCCTATCCTGACAAGGAAAACTGCCTGATGCTGGACTATGGAGAGAACATGGTCCGTCATGGCTGTCTTGATGAAGCGGTGCCACAGGACGAGCGCGTGGATGCGAAGATCAAAGTCTGTGAGCTCTGCTTTGGCGTCAGCCCCAAGTCATTCAAGGAGTGCCGTGAGTGCGGTGAGCCTTTCCCGGAACCACAATCGTTTTATTTTCAGCCGGGAAAAAACGCGCCCAGCCTGGCAAAACAGGGGACTGCCGGCGCTGGGTTCGTGCTTTCTGATGAGAAACAGGGCCAGAACAAAGAAAAAATATCCAATGTGCGCCGTATTTCAGCTCACCCCACCACCTCCAAGAACGGCAACTTCTATTGCAAGGTGATCTTTGAGTGTGAAAACCTGTTTGAAAGCTATCAGTTGCCACTGATGTTTGAGCATCCGAAAGTGAATCGGTTCGCTAAAAGCCGATGGAAACAAATTACCCTCGACCTGTTTGCACCAAGCACCGTCAAGCAAGCAGTCGAGTTGATCAACACCCATGGTGCCTTTGACCATATTGATGGCATCATGACCCAAAAAGAAGGCAAGTATGACAACATCAAGGTGATGTATTCAGGAGAAAGGAGGATTAAGTTATGACTTTAGTAGATGAGTTTGATGAATTAGAAGTGTATGGACAACGAAGGCGCCAACATCTTGGCATGAGTGTAATCGGCGGTGATCCGCGCAAGCTGTGGCTTGAGTTCCGTTGGTCGTTTCCGCTGTTTGAGAACGGTCGCATCCTACGCCTGTTCGATCTGGGCAACCGCATTGAAGATCAGGTAGTGGATCGCATGAAGAAAATGGAAGGCCTCAAGGTTTCTGCCAAGGACAAGGACGGCAATCAATACCGCTGTTCTTTTCTCGGTGGCCATTTGGGTGGCTCCGTGGATGGCGTAGTCAAGGACGTTGACCCTGAGAACCCGGAGGAGGTCATGATCCTGGAGGTGAAGTCAGCGAACAACAACCGCTTCAGGGATCTACAACAGGGGGAAAGCTATGAGGAGTGGTCCAAGGATTACTCGGCACAGATCCAGTGTTACATGGCCGCCTTTGATCTAAAGCGTGCCCTGATCATTGTCTACAACAAGAACGACTCCGACCTTTATATCGAGATTGTGGAGGCGCGAGATGGCATCCTGGACGAAATGACAGAGAAAGCGAAACTCATTATCCAGGCTGATTCGCCCCCGCCATCGCCCTATTCCTCAACCGATTACCGCATCCGCAAGTTCATGACTCCGAAACAGCAGGCCATTTACGGACTGGAACAACTGCCGGATGATGTCAACTGCCGCAACTGTGCTCACAGTGAGCCTGTGTTTGACGGTGATGGTGCCTGGCGTTGCAACAATTTCAGCAAACCCATTGATGAAGCCACCCAACGCAAGGGCTGTGAACAGCACATCTGGCTGTCGTCGTTGGTGAACCTGCCAGTCAATGGTCTTAGTGGTGGGGCTACCACCTATGCCAAAGGCAAAGCGTTGATTACCAATGCACCCAAAGATCAGGCAGGGAAAAATACCTACACCAGTAAAGAGATGCGTGAGCTGTCCAAGGTCAACTACGATCCGGAGGTCATCAAGAAACTGATGCGTTTCCGGGAAGAGTTCGGAGTCAACACACGCCTGGAAGAATTGACCAGAGATGAATGACGATCCAGTCAACCACCCGGCACACTATACCCAGGGACGCATAGAAGCGCTCGATGCCATTGGTGCTGCGCTCGATCCGAAAGAGTTTGTCGGCTATCTAAGAGGCCAAGTCATCAAGTATATGTGGCGGGCACCACACAAAGGAAAGGCCAGTGAGGACTACCGCAAAGCCAGGTTCTATCTGGACATGCTGATTTCCAGGGAAGAGGCGGTTGATCTCACCAAAAAAATATAGTCCGAAATTCTAGTTTGTTGTTGCGCGACAACTCCGAAAGCCTTTAGCCAAAGGCTTTTTCTTTAGACTCATTCTAAAAAAATACCCCAAATCGATCCAAACAAGGATCGTTTTTCTCAATTTTGTAAATTCTTAAGTTCCGTTTTCTCTTTGTAAATCAAGGACTTAAGACGCCATGATATAATATAGGGGTGCTCTTTAACAACTAGATTGAAATTCAATCCCTTTGGGAGAAGGGCATTTATATTAACTAATCATAAAGGATAAATATTATGAAAAATAAAAATGAAAATTACCCGCCTGTATATGAGGCCTATGGATATAACGACATGAAGTCTTTTATAGAAGCCATTAAAGAACATGTTATAGCTTCTAACATGGAGCAGTCGTTAATAAAGAAAGCCCCTAAAAAAACAAAAGGCTAAACCAAGAAACCCACAGCAAGAAATTGGTGTGGGTTTTTTTATGACACCACAAAGAACCGGGGGTTCTTCACAATCTGAATCTTGACCCCTGGGTACAGGGATTCCACCAGCTTTTTCTTCAGCTTGAACACTGCTGTTTCCACGCCCTTGACATCTTCCACCACAGTGTCCCCGTTCTTCAGCTGATAGCGGAAGTCGGCGATGTAGGTGCAGATCTTCTTGCCGTTGACCTCACATGGATACTTCGGTTGCAGTTCCAGATGCGAGAGTTCCCTGGCGCTTTCCATGAGTTTAAGCTGTTTGTATCTGGCGGCTTCGAGCTTGCTGTCAAATTTGTGGCCGTCGTATTGAACCTTGATGGCCCCGTATTTGTTTTTGCGTCGGCGCAATTAACGGATGCCCAATAGTTTTTCGAGCTCTTTCTGACGTAGGAGAACTGCCGCCGATCCTCGTGGGTCTATTGCAGCTTTCTGTTGTGCGCTTAATCTTTTGGTTCTCATAGGAAAGCCTCTTGGATCAAGAGAGAAACCCTCTGGCAAAAAGGCTGGAGTAGGTCCAGTAAAACTTGCTTTTGGTAGTGTTGGTTTTATTTGTTGCGCCCAAGATTGTCTGAGCTCTGCCTCTGGAAAGTAAGGAACTCCAGCTGCCGGATCTTTGTCCAATGCTGCTTTGATTTGATACTCGGTTGGAAAATAAGGGATAAACAATCTTTGCATGACGGCTTTTGGGTTGGCAACTTTCTTGCTTTTGAGTATTTTAAAAATTTTAGAGTCGGTAAGGCCAAGAGTTTTCGCATCTTCAATCGCCATTGAAAGATCCCTTATCGCACTGAATCTTATTTCGTTGGTTCCAAGCAATGCCTTTACATGTTCTTCAGGGTCTAAAATGTTTGGGTCCTGTGCGGCCCTCCCATAAATGGTGGCCGCGTATCTTATGTCTTGATTCGCTTCCGTTGCCCTGAACCCAAGCGTTCTTTCTATGGTTGGATGGATAGTTTTGAGGCCCGTAAAAGACTCTGCAAGCTGTTTGTATATGTCAGCCCTTCCTCCTTTGCTCGTTACCGGCTTATCGGAAAGCCCCAAGCTAACCAAGGTTGCTCTGGGCAAGTCTTTTAATATTGGCTCAGTGCCCCTAAATTTCCAAGGAACAACAGGAGGAGCAGCTACGTTGACTATATGAAGAAGCATTTTTTGAACCGTTGTGTTCCAATCATCTGCCTTGTTCCATACCTCATCCCTTCTACCTCTTGTGTAGGTAGTATTGCTGGCGATGTCTCTAATGGCTTCACCAGCAATTGATGTTCCAAAGAAAGGCTCAAGCCATTCTCGAAGCGCCCCCGGCTCATCTCTTGAGCCAAACAAAAGTGCTTGCCTAAAAATTTCATGGAGCTTGTCTCCTCTTTTTTCTCCGTTAGCAACAGCATTGAAAATTGCCCTGAACGGAGTCCGCAGATACTCATACGGATTGGTGTAAGAATAATTATAGAACTCAACAATGTTCCCATTCTTGTCAGTTCTAATCGGCACAAGGTCTGCGTTCTTTTCCCATGGGTTGGCAAAACTTCTTTTGAAAGCGAGGATTTGCTCATCATCTGCGCCGGTCATGTATTTGCCAAACTCAACTGTTGCTTTTGGAATGCCATACATGACGGCCATATTGCCCATCAGCCGACGCATCCCAATCTCAGCCAACTCAGGAAGTCCGCTGGCAATTTCATCAATGGCACGGGAAGCGGAGTTTGTAGAGGTTCTCACTATTTCTGCCGGGAAAGCGATAAAATTTCCAAACGGCGTTCTTCTTAATGCTTTAATAAAGTTACCTACTTTCGCATAGTTGGGAACTGTATCCCTGACGATGCCGGCGCCGATGTCAGCAACGATTTCATTTTGGAGTGTTCTGCCTCCTTTCATTTTTCCCAAAGGCGACCATCCCTCAAGAATTAATTTCTCCCTCCGTGCCTGAGACAACTTGTCCCAAGTTATTTCTGCTCCCTTTTTATTCTTTAAAGGGTTTCTTTTGTACGCAACTCTTGCGGCTTTTTCCAACAGGTCTTTGTTTTTTAAAGTCATCTTTGTAAAGTCTGACCTTGATATAGATGGCAGTCTGCCAGGGCTTTTTCCTTGGGAGATGGCCTCATAGTAAACATCTTCTGCGTTCCTGAACGCTCTGTTTAATCTTCCTTGTTCCATTTCCCAGCTGACTATTTTCCAAACATCATCAGACCCTTGGTACAGCCTGGTAAAAAAGTTATTCTCTCTCGTGTTCATTTTGTTTAAAATATTTTCTCCAGAAATCCATTTGCCTCCCATTATTTCCTTGGCTTCATCAAACAAAACATCTGTATCTCTTTGTTGCCCGGTATTTATAATTCCATACTCTTCCCCTCTCCTGTAGTATCTTGCGCGTTCGCCCCTATTTTTTCTGGCCACAGCATCGAGAACAATTAATACAGAGTCTTGCAGAGTTTGGCCAGCCACAAGATTTCCATTCATAATTGGAAAAAGGGAAGCGCTGGTTAGGTTTCTAACCTGTGTAATCGGGCTGTAAATAGTCTTGAATTGTTGCACCAATCCTTTTGAATATAAAAAAGCACCCCAGGCTTGTGACATACCACTTCCCGCTTTCCATCCCCACGCATCACTTGCTCCAGTTACTGCATCTCTTATTTCTTTTGTGGCTATTTTTCCATTCAAGGCACCAAATTTTAATTCGTTCTCCGGCAACCCATCGCCAATCCTGTAAGGTATTCCGGTTTCTGGGTTTATAAAGGCCTTCAGCCTTTCTTTTGGGATGTCATCAAGGCTGTCATAAAGAAACTTGTTTTCGCTTCCTATTCCACGAAGCGGAATCCTCTTGTCAATCCTTGCAACTTCATCTAGGTAGCGCATGCCAGATGTCATCCTGGTTAAGTTGTCAACCGTGATCCTGGTTTTCAACAGCAGATCCGGGAGGTTGTCTCCTGTTACCTCTCCCAAATATTTCCGTAACTCCGGAAGATTGCCTAGAGATTTGTCCTTTAACAGACCCCTCCTTAATCCTTGCGTTGCATATTCCGGAATCATAAAAGCATTGTCTGTTCTTGCTCCCTGTTTAAATAGTTGTTGCAACACTTGTTCTGCATCTTTTCGGTTGGTTGCAACCTTGTTTCTAATCAGTTCATTCACCACATTGTCTAGTTGTTTTGGGTCGGGGAAAAACCGTTCCCCTTTAATAAATGCTTTGTACGCAGTATATCCATAGCTTTGTTTGTTGGCATCCACTGCCTCAAGCCATCCTTTCTTCAGAAATTCTGGAAACTTCTCTAGCTCTCCACTAAGAGAATCTATTTGTTTACGAGCGTTTTTAACATTGAGAAACAAATTATGCTTGGGCGCCTCAACCTTGGTTCCATCTTCCAAATAACCTAAAGTTGTTTTCCCAGCTTTTTCTAACCCCTTGTCGTATTTTTTTATTCTCTGAAAGGCTTCGTTTCTTAATTTTTTGTTTGGGTCAAACAAGGCTGTTCTTAAATCTGCTTCTATTCTTTTATATGTATTGTCGGTAATGCCTCCTTTCTTGTTGTACCAGATCATTGCCTTTTCTATGTTGCGTAGATTTATGTTCACTTCATTCATTTGACGACCGGTATCAGCGGTTTGTCTTGCCTTGGCTTCGGCCACCTCTGCTGGTCTGTATCCCCTGAACTGGAGGTTAGAACGAAGTTTATTGATGGCTTTGCTTTTCGGATCAGTTTTAAACTGAGCCTCGTTTAGATATTTGGAAAAACTTTCTCTGTTTTGTTTCAACCAATCAGCCGCTGTCATCACAGACTTCTGTCTTGATAGAACCGATGCAGTCCCAGCAAACGTTGGTTTGATGCCGTGTTTCCATATTTGTGGTACCCCCAACATAATTCCAGCGCCCTCTGTGGCTACCCCAATTCTTTTTAACAGCCTGTCTCTAAGAGAAATTTTATTGTCCAACGATCGAATGACATCTTCGTCAGACTCTGAATCATTAAACAGTTTTCTGTCCAGGTAATCGGCTACCCCAAGATCTGGAGTTTCTTGACCCGCAACCACAAAGTCAGCCAAAGCTATCGGGGCTACCGTGTGTTTAAAATAGCTTAATTTTTTTGGATCGGGAAGTTTCCCGAACAACATTTCACCTCTGGGAGATGGTCTCATGGTAAAGCCTTTTCCCTTTACTGTGCTTTCTTTAATTTTTTTTCTTAGTTCTTTTTTTAAAAGATTTTTTCTGACAGCTTTGGTAGCAAGATGGGCGGGCACCCCAAACTGTGTTAGAAACTCTGTTGTCTGACCAATTTTGCTGATGGGTCTGGGGGTTTTATATTTTTGAAAAAATTTATCGACGTCATCAGTCAAGTCGGTTTTCATAACCGCGTCTAACCCCATTGCAACAAGCTCTGTAATTCCATGCGCAATATTTTCAGAACCACGCCGGACTCCCTGAAGCGACTCTCCTAGGGCTGAGTAGTCACCCTTCTGTTTTTTAACAAAACGAGTAGCCGCTTTTCTTGCAATGACAGGATCGTCGGTGTCTTTAACGGTTACTTCAATACCATCGATATTAACTTTGACAGGCATTTAATCAATCAGCCCCACCAGTCCTGATGGCTTTCTGTACATCGTATTCATCCGTCATTCCCTGTGCCGCATTTATACTAATTTTAGGTTGCGTTATTGGGCCGCCTTCTCCTGCGTAGCCACCCAAAAGACTAGAGGTTCTGGGATCAGGAAGAACGCCATACCCTTGCTCTATCAAGTCTAAAAGCTCATTAACGTTTCGTGTTAAAAGTTCGTTTTCTACAGCGATCATTTGTTGTTGCTCTTCCATGGTACGAGCTCTTCCTAAGTCTGGAAACATGTCCTCCATAATACTTCTAACCAATATCGTTCTATCGTATCCAGAAGCAGGGGGCAGTCCAGTTTCTTCAGCTTTCCACAATTGAGCAGGACTAAACTCGCCACCCATCATTTCAGACAGCGCTTCCAGTCTCCTGACATCTGCATCTTCCTCTCCTATATCCATTCTTTCTTCTGCCAAGATCCTTCCCAAATCTCCTATGGTGGTTTGCCTACGTCCTGGTGCATGCATCATATCACTGAGGCGCCCAGTGGTTTTGATAATGTCTTTCCATATTTCATCCTTTTCCGCTTTGCTTTTAGCTTTCTCGTGTCTAGCTTTTTGTGCCTCCAACACCGAAATCAAAGCAGTCACATCTTTTTTATCCTTTGGCGGAACTGTTGTCGCTTCATCGTCCTCCCCCAATATATTGTAACCGATGCTTCCAACAACGGCTGCTGGTAAAATCGTTCCCTTGTGTTTCTTTATCAGCTCCCATGCTCTGGATCCTATGGACGGTCCACCAGCACCACCTGTACCAGCACCACCTGTACCAGCACCACTTGTGCCTGCTGCGCCAGCACCACCTGGTCCTGTTAATAAAGGCGTTGTTGGGCTTGACTGTCCGTCACTCACAGGTGCTTTTCGTCGTCGCTTTCTTTTGTTAGCTTTATCCGCTGCATCTCTAAGTTTTTTTTCTAAGATTTGTTTCCATGTTCCAAGCCGACCTTTTCCTCCTGCTTTTATCACTCCTCTTCCTTTACCGCCAATCAATTCAAGCGCAGTTCCGCCCATAAGCAATGCTTCTATTCCTCCTGGACTAACTCCCATGCCTGCCAATTTTTCTCTTGCCGGATCCTCAATAGTTTCCATCAATGAAGGACCATACACCTCCATCAGTTGCGTCATCATTCTGCCGCCTTCAGCAACCTGTCGAGCCTCTCCAGAGTTAATCATCTGATCAGCCAGCAAATAATTTTGAATTGCTACATCACCCGCTTCTAAAATAAAATCAGGAATATTTAAATCTGGACCACCACCATCCTGCATCTGTATGGGAACCAAGCCACTGACAATGCCGCCCTCGTTGTATTTTTTGGGCTTTTGAATATAACCTCCGTCAGCCTCTTTTTTAAATGGGTTCCACCCGAATGCATCACTAAGGGTTTTTATAATGCTGGCTATTCCGCCGCCGGTTTCAATTACGCTACCCAATCCGGTAGGCTCCTGCCATGTATCTGGTGTAGCTAGTTTAGTTTCATAGCCGCCGATCAATTTTCCAGGCTCCATTCCTTGAAGCAGTGCTTGTCCTCTCATGATTCTTTCCCAAGGCTCTTGCGATTTTCTAAGCGCTGCCTGATACATCCTTGACAATTCTTGTTGGTAAATGTCTCTTCCTTGTCCGCCATATTGGTTCATCATGTTCAGCCAGTTCATCATTTCGCCTTGTCTCTGGCCGCCCATTCCCAAAACCTGTCCAGCAATGCCACCCAACCCACCGGCAGCGCCACTGAGCATAGACATACGTCTGGCATAATCATTCATCGCCGCTTCCTGTGCTCTCTGGAATCCTTGTCCCCTGATGCCAGCAAGGGCGCCTAATATGCCACGTTCGCTTTCTGCCTGTCTTTCTCCTGCCAGCAGTCTACCGCGTGATCCGCCAAAAGCCCCACTGCTTATGTCTTGTGCGCGTCCTGCGATGTCTTCCTGGGCTGATACGCGTCGCATTCGTTCCAATGTGTCTTGAACCACATCGGTTTCATAAGGGTTGTAATAGGGAGAGGTCATGGTGTAAGGATTGAAAGCCCCTGTTGAACCTCGATAGCCGCCAGTTGCCTCACCCATCAATTGTGTTGCCGTGTCGTATCCTGGTTGGTAAGGACCGGCGCCCATGGCTCCTTGGCGTGCCATCATTTCTAATGGCGTAAGACCAGCGGTACCTTCAATTGGAATAGGCTGTGGCTCGTCTATGAGTCCACTATATTGTCCGGGTGCACCGAATACACTGGCACCTAAACGGCGCTGATAGTCCTCGTACCACGGCTGCATAAACTGGTAGCCAGCCTGTGGTGCTACTACCGGTTTAGGATACAGTACCTGCGTGTCTGATAAATCAAGTGACATGTCAACCGCCTCTCATTTTCTTTGCCATCTGTTGGCCAAGTGCTTGTTGCAGATACATCTGCCTTGCGCCTGCCAATCGTTGCTGTTCAGGGTCCATCATCGTTTGTTGTGGTGCGCCCTGGTTCATTAATGCCATCAAGCCAATGCCTCTGTTCGCCTCGGCATTGGTTACAAATTCTCCATCGGACAACATCGCCGGGATGTCATCACTGGTTTCGGTGCCAGGTCCCTCGGTCAAGCCGTTGCGACGCACAAAAGCACCATCTGCTACATATTCTACACCAGGAACATTATCGTATCCTAGGTTTTGTATCAAAGATCCCTGTGGTGGTCCTGTCGTAAGTGAGAATGGACCGCCTTGGGCTACGTTATATTCTTTGGTTGGTTCCGAGGCAAATGGATAGTAAATTGGTGCTCTGCTGGTGTCACCTCCCAAAAAGGTTGGCAAACCAACACCTCCGCCTGGCATACCAGCAAAGCCAGCTGCCCCTGGATCGGCGAACTCTCCGTCGTCCATCAATCCTGTAATTCCTCCAGTTGAATCTCCGGCAAGTTGGGAAAGGGTAGTGCCACCAACCCCAAGCAAACTTAAGATACCGAGAATTTGCTGCCAGTTCATGCCTTTCAGCTTATCTAAGAAGGTTTCTTCGTCATCTTCTTCGGTTTCTACTTCGTCATTTTCTTCGGTTTCTACTTCGTCATCTTCTTCGGTTTCTACTTTACTTCCACCGCCTACTTGTTGACCGGTTGCTATGTCTATCCATATTCCATTCACTGGATCCCAATATACGGTCTTACGATCTTCATCAACTCCATCACCATCAACTCCATCACCATCAACTCCATCACCATCAACTCCATCACCATCAACTACTTCTTTACCGGTTGCTCTGTCTATCCATATTCCATTCACTGGATCCCAATAAGGATCGTCATCCCCACCATCTCCAGTGTCATCTACTCCATTAACCTCACCATTTGTTGTACCCGTTGTACCCGTTGTACCCGTTGTACCTGTTGTACCCGTTGTACCCGTTGTACCTGTTGTACCTGTTGTACCCGTTGTACCTGTTGTACCTGTTGTACCTGTTGTACCTGTTGTGCCGGATCCCTGTCCACCATACGGCCACCCAGGAGGCCAAAAACCGTAGTAAGGATCGTAAAAATCGTAGTCTTCCCCACCATCTCCAGTATTTGTCACATCACCTGTAACCTCCAAATCATCTGGAATTTGGTTTGCATTAGCATCAACAGAAGAAGTTCCAGAACTTGCTGTAAGCACACCGCTTGCTATCAAGTCTTCCATGGTGGGAATGTTTTCAGTGTTTATTAAAGGATCAGCTCCTGCTGTATAAGCGGCAATACCTGTAGGGAAATCGCCCTGGAACCCGCTTAAATAATCAGTGCCCGTTGCGCCAGACTGAGCATACCCCATATAGTTTAACCAATCTTGCCACGCAAGATCCTCTTCAGAGGGACCGCCCCCCATGCCAGTTACATTAAAAACTGAGGCCCAAGGAAAAGCGCCGCCGTAAATATTTTCAGTCATTAGCCACCTCCCCATGTGGCAACTGGGGATTCATCCCAAGAGCCTGTTTGTTTGTAGTGGGCATAAATATCACTCCAATTAGCGGGTCGTCCTTTAGGATCTGCGTCAAAATATTGAACATCTTGTCCCATCGCACTTCTTTCAGCTATAGTGCCATATCCCACTCCTCTAGTCCCAAAGTTTTTGGCAGCCATCATGTCTCTGTAGCTCTCTCCGGTTCCATACATTTGCATGAAGGTATCGGCATAATATTTGGCTTGCTCTGGCGGATAGCCTTGATCCAAGTAGGATTGTTCATTTCCGAACATGTCATATAAGTCAGCTCTCTTGTTTATTTTGTTTTGTTCTTTTCTTTGCATGCGTTGGCTTTGGCCATAAGTGCTGCCTGCTCCTCTGGCTTTTCCGGGGCCGCCTACATTATACATTGCATCGTAAACCGGCATCATCATCATTGCAGAGGCTCCTGTCATTCCTGCTCGCATGTCTTGTCCCGGAAGGGTTTTGAAAGTTTGACCAGTATCTGGATCATATCCTGGAATTGCGTAACCCTCAGTAGCTTTTTGAAATTCATCTGTTGACATATTCTCGATTTTGTTCATCATTAGTTCAATTTCATCTCGTTCTGTTGGAGATGCATTGGCCCAAGCATTATTAAGCTCACTTAGAAGACGATCCCTTGATCCCACTCCTTCCCACTTATTGGCACCCCATTGACCCACGTTTTTAAAAAGATTCCATATGCCCCCTGTGGCTGCACCAAGCCCTATATCTGCCCAAGGCATATCCTTAATAGTTTGTCCAAATTCGCTCATAGCGCTTGGATATGGTGTATAAGGTTGAGTATTAAAAATGGGGTGTAATTGTGGATCTCCTTGATAATATGGTGAAAAAGGATTTGCTTGAGCAGCAGCAACTGCAGCAGCATCCCCTTTCTCGAATGGATTAATCAGTGGGGCCGATGCACCACCGCCTCTAGCACCACCGCCTCCAGCTAGATTGACAATGCCTCCTTCAGCCATCTTATTCCTGGATCTAAGTGGACCCCTCATGGCGCTTATCCATGCCTTTTTTTCCATGTAATCTGGGGGTGCCCGAAATTCCCATTGCCTAGTTTCTTTGTTATATCTTTTGTTGCGGGCTTTCCAAGGACTATACTCTTCCGAAAAGTTTCCAAACTGTTTCTCAAGATTGCCACTAAATTCCCCGTGTGGCGCTGTTCTTATTCGCCAACCTAACCTCAGAGGATCCAAAGTGACCCATTGTTCTTCTTGAACTTCAGGAGGCAGCGCATAACCTGTTTCGTCAATTGGAACTTCAGCAGCTGTAGCTCCCCTCTCAGGCAAAAGACTCTCAAATCCCCTCTCAGGCAAAAGACCCTCAAACAAGGAGCTCTCTCCAAACCCAAGAACATCTTGGGCGGGTGTCTCAAATGGTATTTCTTCTCCCGCTGCTTCAGCCACTATGTTTGCTTGTGTCTCATCTGCAAACTGATCCAATTGAGGTTGAGATATATGTTGTCTAAGCAAGCCTTGGCCTAGAGTTTCAGCGATACCAGAACCAAAACCACGGAATCTTTTTTTAAGCCTTTCAAGCCTTAATCCTCTAAGCGCCTGGTTGATTCGTGTTTTTCTCTGGCTGTTTTCTCCGCTAAATCCTAATGATCTTTTTTCTTCTTTCAGTTCCTGTATCTGTTGGTTGTAGTCATCCAGCTCCCAATCGTCTGTATCGAAACCGGAACTGAGAGAGCCGCCCATTCTCAGATTGACAATGCCTCTGTCGTAATAGTTTTGAGTGTCTTGAAGTTGCAATAGCTTATCAATCCCACCAGGAGTGGGGGTAATGCCTAATTGTTCAATGAGCTCTACTTTCATTTTCGCATCATACTTAGTTGCGAAGACCCCATAAGCCGAGCATCTTCATAGTATTATACTTTTTTACTCACAAATCAATTGATATCGCACCATTGGTGCTGACCGACAGCGTGCCGACAGCCCCGGTTGCGCTCAATCCATTGTCTGATCCTGAGTAAATCTCGTTCCACTTGGCACCATCGTAGACTTGCAGGCTCTTGGCGTTGAGGTTCCAGATGACATCACCGGCATTGAACTTGTTCTGATTCATGGTGGTCAGTGTGTATTGTGGTGTTTCCGTGGGGTCAAAAGAACCTAGGTTCAGCTGTAAAATGCGAATCATCCTGTTGTAAAGATCAGGAGAAACCTCATTCATAGCGTTTGGAAGTTGCGTTTCAAGCAATCTAGCCATCAGCGCCTACCATTCATCTTGATATCCATACGCGTTGCCCCAACCCTAAAGCCCAGCCCCTGACGTAAACCAGCCGTGTTGTCGTCATCAGACTCAAACCTCAACACCACTTGGCGTCCTCTTGCTCTTGTGTTTATTCTTGTAGTTGAAGATGTTATCGATGTCGTTGAAGAGGTGCTTAAACTTTCTGCCGGCCAGTTGCGTTTCTTCAACACCACATTCATGGCTGCGTTTGAGTTTGATCCAGTGAACTTTATATCCGGGATAATGCGATTGACAAAGCTGAACTGTTCCCCTTCTTCAATATCCAGGCTACTCGATTCTATATAAACGTTGTCCATAGGCGAGCCATCTGCATCGTAACCAGTTTCTTGTTTGTAAAGATAGTTGGAGGTGTCAGTGCCAGTAGCCCTCGGATAATCTTCGATCCCCTCATCCAACCACGCGTGTCGTGTTAGCTGGCCGATTGACCAAGTGTTGTCAACATAGTTGTAAATGACGTAACGGTCTATCTCGGTTGAGCTACTTGATGGATAAAACCAACCAACCTCATCAAAGGCTTTGTTTAAAAAGCCGAACACCTTATAAGCCTGAGTAATGTTGATGTTGTTAAAAACATAATAATGCACTGAAGAAGGCAATGGGTTGACAGAACCGTTGTAAAAATAGAACCCCTTGAGATCCATCCAGAATATCCCTTCTGGTGCATTGATGGCCGCGTTGGGACCAATGAGTCCCACCCCTTCATTGATAAGGTTGTTGCTGAAAGTATAGGGCGATCCAACAAACGCCATGGAATAAAGCGCAGAATCCGTCCACACTAGAGTTTCCTGACGAGCCCTTAATGCTCCAACAATCAAGGAACCTGATGACAGCCTGAAAGACCCGGCTGTGTTGGTCAGCTTTGGCTCCCATTCGGGTGCGTTTTCCTGATCGCACCAACAAATAAACATGGGATCAATTGATCCTGTCCTGGCAGTTCCGCCTGCATTCAATGGATCTGCACCGAAACAAATGATATGGCGGTCAATGTCGCTGACCAAAATCTGAAACGCTTTGGTTGGCGGAAGGTTGGCACCGCTTAAATCAGAAAACGAAACAGCTCTAGTGCTTAAACCATTAGTGTTGTCCCAATAATAAATACCGCCTGCGCGTGGGTTCATTACCTCGTCTTCGCCAAAATTGTCGTGTGTCCATGTACGCAACTGATTGGTGTCTGAAATTGTGGCAACAGAGCCCCATCCACCACTTCCCCAAGAATTGGCTCCCCAACCAGAACCAGAAACATATACATCCAGACCTACATTAATCTGATAAGCGCCAATTATAGTGCCCTGTCCATCACCAGAATCACCAGCAGCTGCTGTTACTTCATCGCCGTCTGTGTCTTTAGCCTCAATAGTGTAAACATTAGCACTGGTAATAGTGGCAATTTGGTATTCTTGATTAAGAACATTTGCTGTAATATTGCCTCCCAAACTTACACAACCACTATAGGTTACAAAATCATTTTGAACTGCTCCGTGTGCAGTATCAGTAACATTAAGAGTAGCATCTCCATTAGCGACTTTAGCAAAAGAAATTTCATTTTCTCCTGTAGTTACACGAATTGGGGTCACGTCATTAAAAGCGTTTCCGGACTCTATGTAATATTTGTAAGTTGTTCCCACTCCCAAAAGTTTGGTGGCGGCTAAATTGACCCAGCCATGAAGCGCCCTACCAGTACCAAGGTAGGTGTTTGCGGTGGCCTTTTCCCAGCCGCCTATTTTCTCCGGCAAGCCTTTGCGAAAGCGCACCAGGTTGGCGTCGTACCAACCACCTTCATTGCTGTAATCAGTGCCTTCCCGGTTGATTCCTGGTTTGAGAATGTATTTTGCTAATGGCATTTATTTAGTGGCCTCTTCTTCCTCTTCGTCCATTTCCCTATAATAACCCACAATGTGCAATATCTGCTCTAAATATCTGGTAACTTCCCCCATGGTCATGGATAAGTTCTCATAACCTTGAGAAGTAAGTCCATAATAAGCAACCCTTGGTTCATCGCCCGTTTCTAAACTATTCAAATATTGTTGCATGATATCAGGAGACAATATTCTCCACTCCAATGTTGCTGATTCAATCGACTCAGGCAACGGAGGGTGATATATAGGTGCGGTTCTGGCAATAGTAACTATCTCCACAGGCTTTGTTTCTGGCACCATGGCTTTTGCTTTCCTTTCTCCAAAAAGAGAAAAAGAAGTGCAGCCACTAATTGACAGTAGTATTAGCAGTAGCAGTAATTTCTTCATCAAATTGTTCTGGGTTTGTTATGACAGTCAAGTTTTCCAACACTCTAGTGGTAGCTTTATTAATCTTACCCTCCAACAATGCAGGCTTGGCTAATGCCATTCCTTCCAAGTTATGTTTGGCAAACTTGTTTCTCAAATTTGTTACTTGAGCTTGCGATTCACTATAGCGTGTATTCAGGCTCTGGATTTGTTGCTGGGTTTTCTTGGCAGTTTCCAAGGCTTTTACGATCTGGTCATTCTGCGTCTTGATAGTGTTCTCAAGAACCTGTTGATTGTTGAGAGCAGTTTGCAGTTGAATTTCCATCTTTTCTATTTTGGCCACCATAATCATTCGATAGCCAGCAAAGGCTGACGATACCAGTAATAGCATTATGCCCAAAAAAATAGCGAGCTTCATTTAATCCCGCGTCTTTTTAGCCTTCTTTTCTGTGCCTGTTTTAGATTGCTTTTTCTAACATTAACCGTAGTATACGCCTCATTGACATCTGGAGTAGATTTGTCGTCACCAACGTATTTCCCATCTTCATCTCTGGCACGAACCGTTTTTTCTTCAATGCCCAGAAAAGTTGCCTTGAACCACTTACTTAAACCTATAGCCATAATAGCCTCCTTTATTTTTTATTCTTTTTCTCCTTTAAAACTTTTAGAAGAACCACTGGTTCCAG
>Ga0208920_1000174_pt1 | contig 17699 bp, 29 predicted proteins | sample 19_taG_FD_184094 | JGI IMG/M metagenome (GOLD analysis project Ga0208920, IMG submission 184094) | Marine viral communities from the Subarctic Pacific Ocean - 19_ETSP_OMZ_AT15317 metaG (SPAdes) (version 2) | ecosystem: Environmental > Aquatic > Marine > Oceanic | place: Pacific Ocean | collected...
CGAACTATTAGAATTGCCAATTAAAATTTTTATTTCCTTGAAAATCATCTCCTTCAATGCGGGATGAATTAATTGTATATTTCTTTTCATGTCATTGTTTCTGTATATGTCTTCAAGTTCCGTAACAACTTCATATGCAGATTCATCATTATTTATGTAATTATAAAGAACACTGTCTGTGGCATTACACAATCCATTGGTTGGCCAATCATAATTTTCAAAATTAGTAACATCTGCAAATGGACTAATCTCGTTAACGCCATTAAAGAATCGACTTGCACTTACATCATAATTGAGGGTTTTTTCTACTTTAGACAATCTATTATCTGAAAAACAATTAGTATGACCTGTCACTATATCATATTCTCCAGAAGTGTTTTTTCGTAATGCTACAAAATGATCATCTTCCTTCAAAGAACCAACAATCCTAGATGAAGACAATTTATACAAATCAGGATCCCACTTATCTACTATAGCGTAATTTAACATACTAGAAGTAATTCCATCTGGACATCCTTCGGTTCCATTATCACATGTGCTGCCTTGTGCTAGTATGTCTCCACTTTTAAAATTTTTATCATCATAAGTGAAATAACTTTTTCCTGAATTCTTTAAAAATCTTTGAATTTCACTAGAGTTCTTAGGCCATTCAGATATAGGATCCATATAGTTGTTGGAAAACAACACCAACCAAGACCATTTTTGCGAACCATAAAATTTTAGTGCAATATCTTCTGGGTCATTCCCGTCCCTTACATTATATTCAATAAAGATTTTTTGGTTCGATAATGTCTTTTTTGAAAATTTTATTCTTCTAAAAACATCACAAAGGTCCACAGAAAACCCACCGGTTAAACCGCTTAAATCATAATTCTTTATAGAGGGAAACATTTCAAAAAACATATTACTTTATCCTCATTTTAGTAAATCTTGTATCATGGTGGGAACGAATGCAACGGAACGAGATACTACTTTCCCACCGCCAGGCTTCGAGGCGTCAAAATAATTAGGTTCTAATTCATAAAACACCAATGTTAGTTTTGTCGCATGTGGGTAAAAACCTTCTCCACCTTCGCCTGACATTGCTCTGGGACCATGGGGTTCTCTGTCAATTAGACATTCTGCTAACACAGCGGGCTGAAAAGATAAATCCCAATCCTCATTCACAGAACCACCCTCATTTTCAACTTGTATTATCCACAACATGGGGTGCATCGCACCGGCTACGACCGCCATACCAGCGGTCATTTGATACACACTTTGCCTAAATGCATCACATATTTTTGTTATTTCTTTTGCTTCGTTTACATCTTTGGGGACCATATCAAAATTAAAATGAAATTTTCTAATATCTGAACCTTTAAAAATTGCATCTTGCGATTGAGGCATCACAATCCCCGAGGCTTTAACACCACCCATTATAAGTTTAGTCACCCAAACCGGAAGTTTACTATTTATAACATTCTTTAAAGCCGCGGTCGTGCTCATCAGGGGACTGTTTCCCATAGAATACTGACTTCTATCAGATATCGCATATTCTTTTGGCATATTAATTCTTATTCGATGATTCGGAAAGCCTTCAACATTCTCAAGCACGTCCTCGGCCACACCTCTTGCGGCCATTATCCCCGTATATGGCACATTCTTAAAAGTGACCCAAAGAGGCACTTCAGTTTCTGTATATGAATTTGGATATTGTAAATTGGCCATATTTAGGTTACCTCCAATATATATATTATTATATGGCATATAAAACAAGATATAATCCAACAAACAAATCAAAATACATAGGAAACCCATCAAATATCATTTGTCGTTCTCTATGGGAAAGAAGAGTTTGTAGATATTTAGACGAAAATGTAAATATTATGAGATGGGGTTCTGAGGAAATAACAATTCCATATCTTTCACCTAAAGATAATAAAATTCATAGATATTTTCCAGATTTTATTGTGGAAAAAAGAAACAAAAATTTAATAGAAACAATTGTAGTTGAAGTGAAACCGAAAAAACAAACAAAACCACCAAACCGCAAAAAAAGAATCACCAGATCTTACCTACGAGAATGTCTCACATATTCAGTAAATGAAGCAAAATGGGAATCTGCCAAGGAGTTTTGTAAAAAAAGAGGATGGCGATTTATTATTTTAACAGAAGATAGCATTCTGCCCTAAATAATAGGAATGGGGACCACACATGAGTTCAAACATATCAGATTTTCGGCAACGTTTTTTGAGAGATCTACAACTTGCATCAAGATATAAACTTAACATATATCCAGGCATGGATTTAGATTTGCCCCCAAGAACGGATCTATATGCCGAAAGTATTATTCTTCCAGGAAGAAATTTAGAATTCAGTGTAGATGAAATTTGGGGACCTGTTAGAAAAATTCCTCATGCCAGAACGTATGAATATGAAGCCGTATTAACAATTCCTTTACAAGGAAAATGGGGAATTCGAAAATATTTTGAAGATTGGATGAATAAATTAGTATTTCCTAAAGATGGTAAATGGTTTGCAAGAGCACCATACGAAGGAACAATAAGCGACAGTATCGTAAAACTAATACCTCAAACAATTAATGATGAAACTGCAACCATAATAACTCTATATGAAGCATATCCTATAAACATTTTACCCATAGAAATGGGTCAAAATCTCCAGAACATATATTCTAGTGTGATGGTATTGATGGCTTTCCGAGAGTATTTAACCGATTAATAAGGAGATTTTTGTCTATGTCTTTGTCATCTATTTTAATTAAAGAAACACCAAAATATGAATTGGCCCTTCCGTCATCAAAAGAAAAGTTTAACTTCAGACCATTTCTAGTCAAGGAAGAGAAAATACTTTTAATATCCCAAGATGGTGGAAATTTACATGAAATGTATTCCGCCATAAGAGATGTGGTGGAATCGTGCGTAGAGGGAATAGAAAATGTTCAGGACATGCCTTTATTTGACGTTGAATATATTTTTATTCAATTACGAGCAAAGTCTGTAGGAGAAGTTGTTTTTCCCACATTTACATGTCCAGAAACGGGAGAGCACATTAGTACATCTATAAATTTAACATCAATTAATGTTAAATTTCCTAAAAATCATACTGCTGATATAAAGATATCAGAAAATGTATATGTAAAAATGAAGTATCCAACTATTAGTATGATTCTAAATAACGAATCAGAAGAAGAAAATATTTACGACACGATAGCATTTTGCATTGAATCTATTTCCAACAAAAAAGAATCCTTTAGCACAAACGATTTTTCCCCCGAAGAAATTAAAGAATTTGTAGATCATTTAACAAATGAACAATTTACAAAATTAATGCAATTCCTAGAAACATCACCGAGAATTGAGCACGAAGAGAAATACACAACATCAGATGGTGTTGAAAGGAGGATAATGTTTAGTGGACTCGGAGATTTTTTTCTATAGCCCTCAGTCACATCTCTCTTTTTGATTATTTTACTTTAAATTTTCAGTTGATGCAACATCACAAATATAACTTAACTGAATTAGAACAAATGATACCATGGGAAAGAGATATTTATGTGGCACTATTGAGGGAACATATAGATACCGAGAATAAGAAAATTCTAGAAAAGAACATTAGACAATAAACGAGAAAAATATGAAAGAAAAACCAAACAAAAGAAATCTACTACTAGACGCATTGGATATTCCACAAGAAAAAAATAAATCTGATTCTCCACAGATACATAAGGACGATTCAAGAAATTATGATATTCCAAAGGCGGAAAAGGAAATTCCACCAGAAGAAAAACCAAAGAATGAAAAATCAGTAAAAGAACCAGCAATAAACATTTCTGATCTTAGCGATAAATTGTCTAAAATTTTAAAACTCTTTGTGAACAAAGTTAATAATAAAACAACAAACAAATCTCAAATACATGAAAACACAACGTTAAATAAAAAGATACAAAACTATTATCACACCAACAGTCCGAGTATTTTCATCCACGAAAACAACAAACAGGCTCCCATTAATATAGAAACAGAAAATAAAATAAACTTCAATAGTGTTTTAAATAATAATCGAAAAGATGATGTAAATGCACACACAACAACTAATGATATAAATTTCATTGAAACAAAAAACGATTTAAAAGATATTCGTATTACTGATGTCGATAACACAACACACACAACAGATGCAACAGATAACACAAACAAGAATATATTCAATGAAGAAAAATACACAACAGACACCACAAACAAGAACACGTTTAACGAAGATCACAACTACAATGTAAATTCAGCCAATGTAAAAAACAACAATAGAAGTATATTCAATAAAAGAAACAAAAAAATCAATATGGTGAAGTTTCTCAGCAAGAATAATTCATCATATGAAATTTTACCAGGATTAGAAGATGGTGGAATCGTACAGAAACCAACTAAAGTTGTTGTTGGGGAAAGCGGACCCGAAGCAATAATTCCACTTGATGAGATAAACACCAATAGCACAATAAAAAGCAACATTAAAATTGAAAAGGTGCATGAGACATTTTTAAAGAAAACAATAGAATTAGTGCATCAAAACACAGCATTAAAAATGGCCCAGCAAGGCACAATGTCTGGGTTCGAAAATGTACCAACTAGCGAAAACCAGTTGTCGCCGGGTATGAGTATGCCAATTCCAACACAACCTTCGCCGGGGGGTGGAGCATCAAGTTCATCTGCGGGAATAAATTCTCTGACTCTTAGCGTACTCATGAAAACTTCTTTGCCATCTTGGAGAAGTAAAATAGGATAATAAAAAGGGATCACTAGGATCCCTTTTTATTTCATAGACAATCAATATTTAATAGTTCAATCAGTCGCCTGCCAACTTCTCAAAGTAAGAAAGAGCATCCATATTTTCACCATCGCTGTCTTCGGTGGTATTTTTGCTTTCGTTTGAATCAGGAGGAGATGAATCGAGTGTTTGGGTTTTATGTTCAATAGAACGAATATCATCACCCACTACCCTATCCAACTTTGTCTTTAACTCCTTATGTGACTTATATGCACCCGGTTCGACGAAGGGAAGCAATGGATATTGCTTCTTCCAAAGTGCTTCAAGGGCTTCATCATCACCATCAAGAAGAGCAGAAGGGTCTGCAAATTCACTTTTATCATAGTTGACAAAACCAGCAACTTTACGCACCTTCATCTTGAAATTTGCACCTTGCCAAAAATCAAACGGATTGATGGGATCTTCATCTTCAAACTCAGGTTGCATGGCTTCCTGAATTTTATCAAAGATCTTTTTACCATATTTCAAAAGGAAAATCTTTCCTTCGTTTTCTGGGTTTGCTGGATCACTTACGACAAAAATGTTAGACACATAATGTAATCGTCTCTTTCGGTTTCGTGCAATATCTTTATCTGATTCTACACCGCTGTTCCATAACTCACTATTTGCTTCACAAACAGGACAACTCTGTCCAAGACTCGTTGGGCAATTTTCAATAAACCAACCACCCTTTCCTTGGAAACCGTGAGAATAATACTTTGCCCACGGGACATCTTCTCCCTCGCCTGTGGGGAGGAATCGAATAACTGCATAACCGTTACCCACTTTATCCAATTCCGGACGCCAGAATCGTTCATCTTTAAACGATTCTTTTGAATTGGTTTCTTCGAGTTTCTTGCTCAACTCATCAATGCTATTTAACGAACGCTTTTTGAAATCTGAAAAACTCATGTTTTTTTCCTTTTTGTTTCTGTGGGAACTCCCCACATCTAAGTACGGGAACTACCCGCAACTATTATGAATAATTATACATCTTTAAATACGAATGTCAACATTAAAATGGTAATTTTGATGTTTTATCAATAAGGTTAACATCTTGTGCTTCTTTACTGATCTTTTCGATTATAGGCTTGCTCAGGCATTTAGCAGCCATTTTTAAATCTATTTCAAATTCTTCTGCTAATTCGATGACGGTTTCCATATATTCTAATTTATCATTCAAAACTCGTTGAACTACTAATTTAGAGAATTCTTTTTTGAAAGAATCATCGAATATCATATTAATATCTCCAATGACTTATACATATTATTAGATACATAATATACTATTTATTAATTAATTCAAGAATTAAATTGGAGAAAATGAATGCCCGATACAGGTCCAAACATTATTATTGATATTAGCGGTAATACCGCAAATATGGCAACCGATTTCCAGACTTCTGGGGTTGGCCTCACAAATGCACACATTCCTATCTCTAAGATTGCTTGGGGGGACAGCCTCACCACATATAGAGCAACCGAAACCACACCTTTGCCCATCTCAATTTACGGAGCATCTGGTGCAACCGAAATAAGTGGTCACATTGGTAGTTCTGGAACATTTTCAGTTGTTAATGCCTCCTCTGGGCTAACCGGGATTCAATATGTTGCTGTTGCAGGATCTACTAGTGGCGACACTCACATAGGAATAACGGGAAGCATTCACGGAATAAGTGGGGGACTTCCAGTTAATGTTACTGGCGGGGTATCCATACTTGGTTCTATGCTGGTTCAAGGATATACTGGTCCTACGGCAGCGGGTGACAGCGGAGTGGATATTGGCGTCCCTGTGTCTATAACAGGTGGTAGACGATTAGACAACCTAACGGATAGTGTGGAAGTCACAGGTTCTGTAGAAATTAGCGGTGGACGTTATCTTTCTGCTGGGGCCGATTCAGTCAAAGCCTATGGTTGGGATGGAGATAAGTATATTTACTCGAAATTGTTTACTGGTAGCGGAACCACGGTGGGTTCTTCGGGTGATGCGATTAATGTGAACGTCGTTGGTGCTGGAATTTCAGCAGATGTTACAATTTCTAGCACTGTCGGTGTCACCAATGGCAGCGAATCGCCATTAAAGATTCAAGGCTTCACCGCCGGTGCTGGGTATGATCCAGTAATTATCAGGGGCGAAAATTCTGGTGCAATTGAAGTAACGGCAACATCTGCTCTTAATACCAGCGTTTCGAATGAAGTTAGTATAAATGATACAGATATAATAAATTCACTCGAAAGTTCATCTAAGCCTTTGATTAGCAACTTGAGCAACATTAGCACAGAATCGTCTAATATATCTGGAATAAGAAATGATTTAATTTCCGGTAAGGCTAGACTTAAAATAACGGAATTTGAAAAACCAAGCGTAATATACAGTGGATTGGTTGATGCGTCTTCCTCAGCCTCAGTGATGGGAACATCAACAAAATTAAAAAGTGGTGTTCACCTAAAAGCACATCCAAATAACTCTTCTCATATATTGGTCGGTAGTAACAAATTGATATCAAATCCGAATCAAGGATATCTGTTAGAAGCAGGAGAATCTATCTTTATAGAGTGCAATAATCTAAATAAAATCTATATTAGATCAGAAGACACAACTATTCAAAAAGTTTGTTACATAGGGTCTTAAGCCTGTATGCAAAACAATAGTAGAAAAAACTACAGGAAACGGAAGCCAAAAAACAAAATTCTCACAGAAGAGAAATATGAATTAGTTGGATCCAATATTTTATTAAAATCCTGTGTGCAGTTTTTAGACTCAGTAGATGATTATTCTGCTCAAACATTCAAGTTGCAAACTACTCCTAGTATATCTTTGTATGATAACGGAAATAAAATTATAATAGATTATAGTCATTCAAAAAATAAAGATGATTTAGAAAATATTAAGAAAATCTTTAACATCAATATTCAAGATGAGTTTACCATAACAGATGCATATTGGGAATGTGAAGAAGCAGATTCTATAAATGCAAATTTCTCTGGAACATTTAGTTTTAACGGACTAGAAAATGATAATATTATTATTGCTACGCCCAAAACGACAATAACAACATCAGATGGTGTTGTCCGCTACAGCCCAACTTTTTTTGATGAAATTCCACAAATAAAAATATCTTCTGGTTCTTCTACAAAGAAGATTTCAATTATTAAAAATATTTTAGGATTTCAGAGTGAAAAATCTTTCAGAAATATGGGAGTAAATCATCGAGAGAAGAACATATATGAGATTGAAATCATAGGTTCCAATTCAAATACTTCGAAGTATAAAATACATGAATATAAAATTGCGGTAGATGGCTCCGAAGAATTAATTTTAACAGATCAAATAACGGAAGAAATAACAACCACAGATGGTTACTTTCTGATCAACATTTATGTTAAATTAAAAAACAAAAAGAAAATGAAAACACTAACATCCACAAGAATGCCAGGGGAAGGTTCGTGTTTTAGTTCATTATTACCAGATGATTGCTTTTATTCAATTGAAGAAGTTTGCAGAAATATACAAGGGGAATGGTATGCAGACGGAAATTGTAAAAAGAAGTCCAACATAATAGAGCAGGCAGAAACATCTCCATTATCCAATCAAATTAGAAATACAAATAACGCTATTGATAAATTGGTTCAAACATTATCGTTTACTGGAAATATGGCAGGCGGAAATGTTGTGCGACGGGAGCCTTTTAATATATCCGGCTTTTATCCTCTATATTCATCTAAGGAATCTTCTGACGCTTCCAGTCCTAACAATAGTGGTTCCATGCAACACATAATTCATGGAAAGGTTTATTATATGCCAAACGGTTTGAAATCTGGCGTTACTCAATTCCACGGAGAATATAAACCCCTGTCTTCCACAACTACCAGAAGCATGATGCAATCCACAGGATCCACAGGATGTACAGGTCCACCCGCTACTGGGGGCACTACAGAAGAGCAAATGAAATGCTGCGAGTGTCTTTTGTATTCTGAGGCAGGTGGAGCAGATATGACAAATCTAACGCAAGGTGATCCAAATACAACTGATCCTTGTATGTGGTGGACACTATGGGTAATGTACAACAGAAGAAAGGATCCAGTTCCTGGAGGAGCAATACCAGGCAACGCAGAAATAACAAGTTGTGCCCAGGCAAATACACCAGCATTTTCCGGTGGTTGGAATAGTGAAAGATTTAAAAATTGTTATTGTGATGAAAGAAAGAAAAGAACATCTAAAGCCGAACAAAAACGAATGAAAAAGGCTAGTGAACTTTGCAGAAAAATAGGAATCAATAATTATAAACCCCACATTGATCCTACTGGTGGGGCAAATTACTTCTTTAGATGTGATTCGGTGCCCGACTGGATGCAATGTAATATAGATTCTGGTGTTTGCAGCAAAGTAACGGGACCGGCGGGATGTAACCACTGTTTTTATAAGTGTAATTCGATTCCTCGACCATGCCCACCCGATGTGTGACAACTCGCACACAAACAACGCCCGATAAAGCCATATCAACGAGAGTTCGGAGTACTAATTCCTATTAATCTTGAATGAAATAACCTTTGTGGTCTTCTTCATCAATAAGTAAATTAGTCACTTTGTTTGGTGCAACCCATTCACTAAGCCCGTCTGAATATTGGATTTTAATTTTCTCTTCTTGAAGATTAATTTCAATAATATTAGCCATTTTTAAATTTGACGAATTTACAATTTTATCACCAATGCAATGATCCATTTTCTATCCTCTCTACAGAAATTCTGTAATTGCTGGAATGCTGTCCATTAAATATGTATGCTCCACTAACGAATTCGTCTACCATTCCCAGAACTAGAAGTCCGGGGAGGTCTATTCCCCTTCTTTTTCTTCTGTCTTCGAGGACTACCGACTTTGATCATGTTGTTGACATGAGTATCATAAGTGGCATCTTTCTTTGCCATGGGTCAACTCCCAACAATCTTGAGATTCGGGACAGAAAGACCACTGGGTGTAATGATCTTGCTTGTTGCCTTTTCATATTCTGCTTTCAATTCCTTGGCAGGATCAACAATGAAAGCGACAAATGATTCTTTTATATGAACCTCATCATCTTTCATGTTTGAATATGGAATCCAAGACATCAGACCAATTTGTCCATCTCCTGTTGGAATGATGAGCAGAGGCTTCTTAAGAACATGGCATTCGTTCGGGCCAGAAGTTTCAGGACTGGTCCAGTCGCACAATACTTCTTCACCAGAATTAAGTCGAACAATTTTAATTTCCATTGTAATTCCTTTCAATCACAGGTTGTTTCAGATCCGGGCAAATTACCAATCCAATCATCAGCCGCTTGAACATCTTTGAGCATCGCATCACATGCACATTTGCTGATGGGTGTACAGAGACAATCTTCAGTAAAATACATTAATTTCGCTTTTAGTCCGCGAATTACCTGTTCTGAGGGTACTAAATTTTCTGACATATTAAATCTCCTATTTGCATGTAGTATTTATTCAAGAAAAAGAATTCCTGCCAATTTCTTGGCAGGAATTCGAGGGAAAGAGAAACCGAACACTCAGACAATACCAGCGTCGATAGCAAACTGATTGCTACCTTCACCAAGAAAATCCATACCATAACGGCTAGTGCTTGTCGCGGTAGGTTCTCGATAAACTTCCCAATTTCCATAACGCTCAACTTGCTCCTTGATGTGGGAGATAGTTGCACGGAAGTTTCCGACACCAAAACGACTCCTTGCCTGAGGGGCAGTAAGAGTTCGTCCACTTGCCAAATACTCCATAACTCGTTGCTTCTTTGTCCTGTTCATGATGAACTCCTAATTAGTGGTGCTTTCATGTTAAACAAATCATTAGGAGGCACCTCACTCTTGTTGATTTGATATTTAATCAAAATAGGGATTTAATCGTGGTGCAGGGAGAACTTCCCGAAACTCATCACACCGACTCAAGTTTAAGTCTTGAGGAGACATCATATAATATATCCTATAATATTTACATCATTATAACAATCTTATATCATATGTCAATGTTTTTTATTAAAAAAAAGGAAGACACTCGGGCGAATAGCAACATGCTATTCTTCAAACCCGAGTATCCTCCTCAAAGTTTAAAATACCGGGAAGGATTTAACATTTACCTTCAACTTTCGGGGCCTACTAGTTGTATTTCCCTACTTGCACCACGATTGAATCGGTTAGACTCTGCTAAACCCTTTTGGGCATTCACGCCTTCTGCCAGAATGTATTTTCTTGATTTATTCATTCTCTTCTCCACATTTACACTTCAAAGGTCTTCCGACATTACGTTTCATAATCAAACACAACGGACATGGGATATACTCCCACCCAAGAGGATTTCCATCCGAGGGTGTGCATGTAAATTTAAGATACCACCGATTCCATTTTTCTTTCAATTCGTGATTCTTGCTGTTGGGAACGATGGTATTACGAATGAAAAATAAATTCCAAAATGTCACGAACCAAAAAATACAACACCAAGGTATGGCTGAATGTCTACCACATTTCAAGTGTTGTCCGATTTTCAAATGTTTTTTAATAGTAGATTACTCCATATACAAGTAGTATTATACATGCTTTTGGAACATTGTCAACCCCTATTTTGGATAAAATTATAGATTTTATCTGCCTCTTTGCGAATTTGCTCGTTTGTCGGATAGACAGGCATTTCCTCAAGACAATCAGTTTCTTGCCATGTCTGTTTACGAAAATAGAAACATTCTGAAAGAGCCTGTTTTGCTTCTTGCCAAACCTCAAGTCGAAACTTATGAAAATCAAGAACGTCTGAGATAGAATTTGGGACATTTTGAGGTGCTTGAGGAGGTGTTCTTTGTGGTGGCGCGGGAATCTTTTCGCCCTTTGCCCATTTTTCAAGAACATCCATTTCTCGGAATCCACAAACCGCATTACCACTTTCAGCATCAATAAACAAAGGAGTGCCACACTGGACATTATGTTTATTTTTTACTTCACTGGCTCTTTTGGCGTCCTCTTGATTATTCACATCCAAAGTTGTTATTGAATGTCCATTCTTTCTCATATCTGCAACAAGAGGGTCGGCTTTTTTACACCAACCACATTGCGGATTCATTATATACAGTAGATTATTTTTTTTCATTCTTTAGTTCCTTTTTTGAACAAAGTTGTAAACCTTTGTTGCTTCTGTGATGACATCATCATCGGTTGGAAATTGCGGTCTTTCATTTATTGGACAATTGCCAACATATGGAGCATCTTTCGTATTCCATTCTTGCCACAGTTGGTGGTCTTGGTAGTATTTGTCTACTAAACGACTATTGACTTCTCGCCAAATTTCAAAACGCAATGTATATGGATTATCACTCATCTTATTTCTCCTTGTGTGTGATGTGTGTGATTTTGAGAACACTATGTTCTCAGTATTATGTATGTCTCAATGGGTCAGGTGAGATTTGAACTCACGACTTCCGATTTAAAAGACCGATACTCTACCAACTGAGTTACTGACCCCATATCGGGTCAGTGTTTCTGTGTTTCTGGAAGTGGAGCCTCATAGAAGATTTCCAATCCCAACGCCTTTGCTAAATGCCATTCACATTTTGCACCACGGCTAGTTTCCCAATCGCTCATCATGTAAATAGCAGTACACGAAGAACAAATAGCAACCATATCCCGCTTTAGTGCATTCCGCATGAATTCATGATCTTCGTAGTTGTTGTCTGGGTCAAATTCGTGAGGACCGTTAATTGGCTTTTCGTCATCTCTATCCATCTCTGCTGGATTGATGACGTTCCATCCTTGTTTTTCAAGGACCCTGGCTTGCCGGTCAAATGCAGGGTAGTTGTAATCATCAAAACCTCTCATCGGTCCTGCAATATAGATTGTTGGTTCTCGTTCGCTCATATTGTAATTATACACCAAATTCGGAACATGTCAATATTCGTTTCCAAAAATTGTATTTAACTGCCTATTAACTCTGATAAATGTAGTACATTTTGGCAGTTGCTTTAGATTCTTTGCGCCTGTATATGTGCAAGCACTTCTCAATCCGCCTAAAATTTGCTGGATGGTATTCTTGATGGGTCCACGGTACTCCACCTGCACAGTCTTCCCCTCAGACGCTCTGTACGTCGCCACACCACCATTATGCTTCCGCATTGCAGTATCACTGGACATACCATAGAACTTCTTAAAAAGTGTACCATCGTCCCCTGCAACCATGTCTCCTGCACATTCGTCGTGTCCTGCAAGCAATCCCCCCAACATTACGAAGTCGGCTCCGGCACCGAATGCCTTTGCTACATCTCCTGCTGATTGGCAACCCCCATCGGCCATTACTTTACCGCCCAGTCCATGCGCGGCGTCGGCGCAATCCATCACTGCTGAGAGTTGAGGATATCCAACTCCTGTTATCTTCCTCGTTGTACATACGCTTCCGGGTCCGATACCAACCTTTACTATATCCGCCCCCGCTAAGATCAACGCTTCTGTCATTTCTGCTGTTACGACGTTCCCTGCTATAATGATCTTGTCCTGCCATTGCTTTCTAACCCTTCTAACAAAGTTTACAAATTTCTCTGAGTAACCATTTGCAACATCCAAACAAAAGAAATGATGCGGTACTGTAAATGTTGTTTGCTTCCCAAATAAAACCCTCTCATCTGCTTCGTTCATCCCAAACGAAATAGACATTGTACTTCTTTCGTAATTAGACACAGTATCTGGTATCCCAGTGATGTGTTTACTCAAACATGTGAGCATATTAAATTCAGAAAGAACTTTTCCCACTTCTATAGTTCCTGTTGTATCCATGTTGGCGGCCACAATAGGAATACCAGTCCATGATTTACCATTCTTAAAATTGAACGTCCGGTGTAAATCAACTTCTTTTCGTGATTCTAATGTCGATCTTTTCGGACGAATTAAAACATCCGAATAATCAAGTTTAATATCATCTTCTATTCTCATCTATAGAATTATCCAACTGCATGTTGATGCTATAAGAATAGTGGCTATTATTCCTATAATATAGGTTATAATCACTCTTCTACTCTTTCGTTTCTTTTTTCGTTCTCGATTCAACTGGTAATCACTTTTTGTTTTTGTCATTTTAACCCTCCAAAAGTAGGCCGAGTGAGACTCGAACTCACGAAAACAGAGGTATAAACTCTGCTGCTGATGCCATCCGCTTCCGGCCCATGTATATCATTTTATGGTAACTCGTATTTTCTTATTACTTACATGATCATTTTCGTTTTTGTCGAGGTAATTAGATTTTTGTCGGTCATCATCAAATCCCAATCTATAGTTTATTTGTTGAATTCCAAACCGAGTCATGTCTGACATTGCACCCTCAGAAGTAAAACACCAATTGGTAATTTTATTTGAGAGTTCAATCGCTTGTTCCTCATCTACACCCAATGGGATATCAATGTGAAGTCTATATTTCATGTCTGGTCCTTATATTTTTTATCAAAATCTTCTGGTAATGATTTTCGCAATATAGTCATTATAGTTGCCAAATCTTTGCAGTCAATTTTATTTAAAAGATATTTCTCATAACCAATGACTGCCGCTCCTGCTGCTTCTATTAGTTCTTTTATGTTTGTTGAATCTTCATTCTTCATTTTCTTTCCCCGAATCCAGTTTACGTCGTAAGCCGTCATATTGTTTTATCAAAGTTCTTTCTTTGTTCGTATCAATATAGAGGAGGGTAGTCGAATAGAAACTTCTCCAGTCATGGTTAATGAAGTCCCAAACAATTACTAGATTCTCTATACCTTCTTTTTTGCTATATTCTGCAAGGGATTCGATATATGCTTCAGACTGAATTAATCTTTCATGTTCGCCGCGAGGAATGAACACAAGACTTCGAGTACCATACATTACTCTAAAATGGCCATTTGTTACTTTCTGAAAAACAATTTCGCAAATGCTTTCTGAAAGAATGTTAATAATTTCTTGCTTTTCCATGTGATATCCTCACATATATTTATAGCCAGAGAAGATTTTACTCTTCTCTGGCTATAAAATACCAACACTATAATTTATCAGGAAGTTTGCTGATAAATGTCGTGCATTGGTGTAATTGAGATACCACCATTTCGGCCACGAATATAGGTAATTCGTGAACCGTAAATGGAATTGAGGAGATTGCGGACAATTAGGGGAGAAACATTGTGCTTGTCAGCGAGACTCTTCACGGTCACGCGACCGCCATTTTGGAGGGTGTTTTCAATCACATCAGTATCAATTGTAATATTCTTCATAACAAAAATTCCTTTTTCAGAGGGACAAAATATTGAGACCTTCATTAATCATCATGGTCTTGAACTCTCGAATTTTAACATTTTTTCCGTTAGATGCAAGTAAAATTGTTGCATCTTTTGCATCTGGGAAGTTGTCAAAAATAATCAAAAGTTTTTCATAAACAAACGTGTCTTCATCAATAATATCATAGAGTGCGTAGTACGACTCCGACTCTTGGATATCTACTTTAGAACATTGCTGCAACTGCTTCTCCTTTTTTGGTTTTGATATCATTCATAAGATCTTCTTTCAATGTCCATAACTCATCAAGAGTATCGGTTGAAAATCGATTACTAATATATCCTTTAGAATCCTTTTCTAAAACGTCGAAGAAACGACCTAGAAAATCTCCCAGTAGGAATGTCTGATTGTCTGCTAATCTCATAGTCATTTCCTTTTTAAATATTCTTTCTAAGAGCCACTTTGCTCTCTTTTCTGTCATTTTCTTTGGGGACTCGTCCCCATGTCTCGGCACGATTGATGGGAGTTCCGAATATGTCTCGATTCCAGTTCTTTTTCTTTGTCGTGCGTTTCATCTTCGTAGTGCGTTTCATGGTGATATTATACTCCAATAAAGATCGGGTGTCAAGGGGGATAAAGATATTATATTTATAATTCTTTTACACATCCTTGGTGTGCATTTTTAGTCTATATTGCCCTATCTTTTCATATTCTGTGTGTTTGTATTTGTGCTGCTTTGTGTGGAGCAACAACCTTGTGAAGAGTTCCTGCTTCTTTATACTCATGCCACTTGTTTTTTAACATACTCGCATGTTTAGAAGAAACAGGTTTCCAGTTCTTCCATGCATCACCATTCGATGGTGTGACGAGAGAGAATGTACCTGCTTGATCTTCGGGTGTGTAGGCCCAACGAAAAGACGTACCGTGATTCTTATCGTAGTCCATACTGTGAAGATCGTTTGATTCTTGATTTTCCGTGATGAATTGATTGAATGATTTCATTTAGTTTTAAAACCCTCTTTGTTGATTCATTGTTGGTTTCCTTTTGTGTACATGTCTATGTATCAAAACCCTCTTTGTTGCATCATTTGATTATTAGTTCTCTCATCGTCAATGAGTTCAAGAGAACCCTTCCTGCCAATCTCAAACGGTTCAATGATGACATCATCGGGAGTGCCTCTATCGAGATGTTTTAGTATCTCTGCAAGGCGTTTCTCAATCATGTCCACCTTTGGCGAAAGAATACTCTGAGTGGCTTTTATGTCAACCAAGTTTGAATCAATGCGTGAATCAATCGTCTGTACACCATTCCACAACTGTAATGCTGCACCCATGAACACAGATGCAACAAGCACGGTAACTGAGTTCGATACTATTTTATCCCAATCAAGTTTCATGGTTTTCTTCTCCGTGTCCCACAGACAAATGGATACAATGCAAACACCGCCAATCATGATTTCTCACAATGCCTTTATGTATTTATGAGAATTAGAAAATCATTATTAAAATATGTAAAATCTCACCTTATTTGTTCAAACATAACGCACCCGGCAGGACTCGAACCTGCGACAACCGGATTAGAAATCCGATACTCTATCCAACTGAGTTACGGGTGCAATACCCAAGGCGGGACTCGAACCCGCACGACCGTTTCGGTCAACAGATTTTAAGTCTGTCGTGTCTGCCAATTCCACCACTCGGGCGTATTTAATCAAACCTCTTCCATTAACTCATGAATCCAACTGTTGGCCGATTCGTGTAAATGTCCAGCAGTGTTTGTTTCCTCAACCACCTTCTTCCACTCTTCATACTCAACTTGCTTCCACTTCCCACCAATGTCCAACCTATTGGGATGCATACAGAAGAAGTTCTCGTCGCTCACAACGTCCTCGAACCTCTCCACAGCGTTCTCAAAGGTGTCTGGTGTCTCCCAGATCCAATACCTCCAACCATACTCTTCTTCAATTGGTATTCTTATCATATGTCCCATTTATCGTTTGTGTTTCCATACAGACCAACCAAGTAATCTGCAAATTCTTCTTTATAATTTTCCCATAATTCTGATTCTTCATAAGTCAACATACGATACTTGTTATAAAAAGCATTTTCAAGTTTCTTTTCAATATATTCGGACAAAGGAGCAAACATTATTCTTTGTTCTTCCTCTGCTCTTCCATATATTCATCAAATACCTTGTCGGGATCAACCGATGATACAGGCCAAACCAATTTATCTTTTCCTTCATCCCAAACAAGATAACCTTTTTCTTCCAACCAAATGTTATAATCGCCTATTTTACTCATTTTCTAACTCCTGAATCTGTATCATTATATTTTCAACCTCAACGGGATCAGCACACACAATAACATCGGATGTTATGGGAGTATTATAACAAATATCCCATACCTTATCATTGCCTTTCAAGACGGCAACTTCCCACGTTCTCGTGTAGGCAGTTTGTACCACGGAAATACCGTAGCCATTTTTGAAGAACAATGATGTCCTCTTGTTTCCAGAGATGCTAGTTTCGGATATGTCCTCAAAAACCAAATCATCCCATACCATCAAAGAGCCATAATCTTGTTCCGTCATTTTGTTTCGTTTGTAGCCATCTGCTAACATCGTGTTCCAACGTGGTCGCA
>Ga0208920_1000175_pt1 | contig 17697 bp, 27 predicted proteins | sample 19_taG_FD_184094 | JGI IMG/M metagenome (GOLD analysis project Ga0208920, IMG submission 184094) | Marine viral communities from the Subarctic Pacific Ocean - 19_ETSP_OMZ_AT15317 metaG (SPAdes) (version 2) | ecosystem: Environmental > Aquatic > Marine > Oceanic | place: Pacific Ocean | collected...
TTCCTGATACTGTTACTCATATTGGGCATCCATCAGGTACTGCTTTCTCTGCCTGTGAGGAATTGACGAGCGTGACGATCCCTGCTAGTGTGGAATGGATGGGAACGAACGGAATACCATGGATTGGTATGTTCGCAGGCTGCAAAAAGCTCACAAGCATTATCGTACATGAAGATAATGCGGAGTTTTCATCTGAGGATGGAGTTTTATTTAATAAAGCTAAAACAATTTTATATGCTTACCCCGCTGGAAAAACTGGTGACTATATAATTCCTGACGATTGTGTTGAGATTTATGAAGGTGCCTTTTCAGACTGTATCGGCTTGACGAACTTACCGACTCTTACTGGTGTTAATACTATTGGGAAGTTCGCTTTCTCAGGTACTGGTCTGACATCGGCGTCGATTCCTGATAATGTTATCACTTTTGATATGAACGTATTCTCTGGTTGTGAGAGCCTAACGGATATTGAGATAAGCGAAGATAACGCCATTTTTTCATTTGATTAAGTGTCGTACTCTGACACCCTTTTAATTAAATACTTATAGTGATACCTGCAGAAATAATGACAATGGCTGGTGGGTCTATCGTAGGTTTCTTTTTTAAGCTTGTCGCAAAGCGCGCAGAGAATGAACAAAAGCGCTTTGAGATGATTATGAAAGAGAAAAAATTTGCTGATGAGTCAGCTGATAAAGCTGTTCAGCGTGTAAGTGTAGATGGCGGGAAATGGGTTCGCCGGTTAATTGTTGTCAGTGTTTTGTTTGGTGTTATATTAGCTCCGTTTATTACTACATTTATGAATCACCCTATTGTAGTAGAGGAGCTCATTACTACAAAGATACTATGGGGATTACTTGGCTCAAAGACTGTACCTGTGTTCGTTGAGGTAGAAGGGTATTTATTAGTACCTGAAATTAGACAAGCTTTAACAGCTATTATCGGTTTTTACTTTGGTCAAGCCACAGTAAAACGATAAGTTGAATTTCAATTTTTTTCATTATATTTATCAGCGACATACTTGATAGTGAAAAGAATAGATTTACCCGAGCTACTTAATGAAGATAATCCTATAGGTATAGAATTAGGAGTTAAAGGTGGTGGTTTCTCAGTAAAGTTAATTGAGCGTTATAATTTCAAAAAATTTTATATGATAGATGTATGGGACTCAATCCATACTTATCGAAAATATAAATACAAACAGCATATTCTTCATCTTAATAATTATCTAAACATGATAAATTATTCGAAGAATTGTACAAAAACAGATGTAATTCCGTTAAGAGGTTATTTTAAAGACTTTTTTATGCTCTTTGATGATCAATATTTTGATTTTATTTATATAGATGGTGACGCCGAAACCGGTCAAGAGAAAGGACAAACGATTCGACATTGGTTACCTAAATTAAAACCTAATGGTATAATTTCAGGTCATGATTATTATGTAAGCGGTGATAAATATCCTTTAACTAAACACTATGTTGATTTGATTGCAAAAGAAAATAATTTAAAAGTGAATATGATAGGCGCAACTGAAGCTAATTGTAGTTGGTATTATACGAAATAATATGTACCCTATTAATCATATAAAATAAGAATAAATAAATATACAAATGCCACAAGACATTAATTATCTAGATGAAATATCTACCTTTACATTTACAAGCAAGTATGCAAGATACAATCAAAGTTTAAATAGAAGAGAGACATGGGACGAATGTATTAATCGTGTTGCGAAGATGCATGTTGATCGATTTAAGAGACATTTACCATCAGAAGATATAGATACAATTAAGTGGGCATTCCAACAAGTAAAAGATAAACACATAGTACCATCGATGAGGTCAATGCAGTTTGGTGGTAAGGCTGTATTAGCTCATAACGCACGTATATATAACTGTGCAGTAAGACATGTAGATAGTATAAGAGCTTTTGCGGAGATATTTTATTTATTGTTATGTGGTTGTGGAGTAGGTATTGGAGTATCAAAACATTTTATTGCTCGCTTTCCTGATATAGTTACTGCAAAGGATAAGACTGGTACTGTAGTAACTTATGTTGTTGAAGATAGTATAGAAGGATGGTCTGATTCTATTGAAGCATTATTGAATTCTTATTTTCGTAATACTGCATTTTCAGGTCGTAAGATTGTTTTTGATTTTAGTAAGATAAGACCTAAAGGTGCCCCACTCGAAACTGCAGGTGGAAAAGCTCCAGGGTATCAAGGATTAAAAAGATGTCATCAAAAAGTAAAAGAGCTGTTCGATTATATTATTGAACAACAGAGTCAAACAAGATTAAAGCCAATTAACGCATATGATATTTTAATGCATTGTGCTGATGCAGTATTGTCTGGCGGTATTCGTCGGTCAGCTACATCTCTTATTTTTGATAAAGATGATGAAGAGATGATGAATGCGAAGACATTTTTCGATGTTACTCGTCATACTAAATTTTATCATGATGATGAAACTGATTTATATGTAGGTAAGATTACAGTTAATAAAAAGAAGTATGAGGTAGAATTAATTGAATATGAATATAATGAAGTAATAAAAAATAAACGTATTAGTTGGGTCCATATTGAGCCTCAACGAGCTAGAAGTAATAATAGTGTATTACTTCTAAGAGATGAAACAACGTTTGAAGAATTTACAGACATTCTTAATAAGACAAGACAGTTTGGAGAGCCTGGATTTGTGTTTGGTAATCATCCATGGCAATTATATAATCCTTGCTTTGAGATAGGCTTTATACCTGTCACTAAAGACGGTGTTTGTGGTGTTCAATTCTGTAATCTAACATCGATTAACGGAGCTAAGATTGATACTAAGGGTAAGTTTTTAGATGCAGTAAAAGCTTCGACAATTGTAGGTACCTTACAAGCAGCGTATTCTGAGTTTGATTACCTGAGACCTGCGTCTAAGCAATTAACAGAAGGTGAGGCACTGCTAGGTGTGTCTATTACTGGTATAATGGATAACCCTAAGATTCTTTTAAATGCAGATTATCAGAAAGAAGGCGCTGAGTACGCTGTTAAAGTTAATAAGTCTTGGGCTAAAAAGTTAAATGTTAATCAAGCCGCTCGGATTACTTGTATTAAACCAGAAGGTACGTCGTCATTAGTACTAGGTAGCGCATCCGGTATACACCCTCATCATAGTAGAAAGTATTTTCGACGTATTCAATGTAATAAACTTGATCCAGTGTATAAGCACTTTAAGAAAAGCAATAAACATATGTGTGAGGAGAGTGTATGGTCGGCAAATAAGACAGATGACGTAGTTACGTTTCCTATTAAGATTTCTGATAAGGCTTTAGTGAAAGACGACCTTACAGCCTTACAACATTTAAAATATATTAAGTCGACGCAACAAAATTGGGTGATTCCTGGTACTACTGAAGCAAATACTAATAATATTGAACATAATGTTAGTTGTACCGTGGTAGTAAAGGATGATGAGTGGGATAGAGTGTTCAAATTCTTGTATGATAATAAGAAATACTTTGGAGCGGTGGCACTGTTGCCTAAAATTGGTGATAAATTGTATGATCAAGCGCCATTAGAGTCAATAATCGATGAAAAAGATGAAATACGATGGAATAATATTGCCGATACGTATACATCTGTGAATTATAAGATGTTAAAAGAAAAAGAAGATACAACAGAGGTACAAGACACGGTTGCTTGTGGCGGAGGAGCTTGTGAAGTACCTAATTTACAAGAAGTAAAAGTATCTGAACCAGAAGCGGTAGTGGCCTAGTGATTTTTCTTTACACCGTTGTATCTAGTTAAGTCTAACTGACATAAAGGCTTTTCTATTTTTAATTTTCCTAGATATTCGTTCTGTATAACAAGTTTACTACCACCAATTACTTGACCATCAATGACATCGTATATAAAGAATACTGTTTTAGTCATTCCAACACGTATAATCCGTCCAGGCTTTCCATCTACGTACACTGTGTCATCAGTCTTGTAATCATTACCCCAAAATACAAATAAACCGGCTGCTAATTTCTTAAGACTTGATTGAAATATTAATACAGATAAACCTGCAATAAACATCCATCCATAGTCTCCTAATAAGTTTCTAGCAACTATTTCGAATTGCTCAGCCCCATTTCCCGTTGACTCCATATAAGTATTTAATTCATTTCCATAGATTATAGATTAAATAATTATACATGAAGAAGATCATTACAGTTATTGGTACGTATAAGAAGGAAATTGGTGGGTTATTACGTCATGCCGCCACTATTGCAGGTGGCGTTTTAATTGCTAAAGGTTCTCTTACTACAGATAGTTTTACTATGATATTAGGTAGTACTTCAAGTATTGTCGGGACCGGGTGGTCATTTGTTAACAAGGCTTCTCATAAGAAAGAGGTAAAAGCTGCGTTAGCAACCGATCCAGTTACAGGTGATGTTACTCGTCACTTTAACGAATCGACAAAAGCTTGGGAGAGTAAACCTGAAGGTAATGTCGGTGTAGGAACTACTGCGTAAATATTATTAGCAAACCATCTCTGGATACATAAATACTTAATGTGTCTGTGACGTCACCAGGGTACCTTTATATTATTACTAATAAATCGTGGCCAGGTTGGTTGAAAGTAGGTACAACTCGTAATTTAAAGACCCGTTTGCAGACATATCAAACGGGTACTCCCTTCAGAGATTATGAGATTGCTTATTCTATAAAACATCCTTTATATCTTCAAGCCGAAAAAAATATTAAGAAACAAATGGCTAATTTTGCTAAACAAATAAAGAATGAATGGTATGAGATAGATTTATCTGTAGCTAAAGTAAGATTATTAGAGCAATTAGATAATTATTTTTACGGGGAATGTGATATTGAAGAAGAATATCACCCGGTATTTCATTCGATGCCTGTATAAATAATTTATAGGCGTTACTAGTAGTAATAAATAATTAAGATGACCTTTAAGCAATTGTCAGATTATAATGATAGCTTGTTACAAGAAGATTGGCGCAGCAATCTCGCGGCTTTAGGTTTAGTCGGCGGTGGTCTTGGTGGAGATGCACCATCAGGTACACCACCACCAGCAGAAACCCCCGCGGCGGTAGTTCAACCTGCTGCTCAACTAGCCGTTATTAATCCTATTCAAGATGCTAACTTTATAGCGTATATAAAAAATGCTGAAAATGCGGCGCTGGAGGGCCGTCAACCCAATGGTATGTGGAGAGACCATCCAAGCGGTGAAGGAGGAGCACCCACTTTTGGCTATGGTCATAAAATAAAGAACGGCGAAGATTTTAGTCAACCTAAGTTTACTGACGCACAAGTAGAAGCTCTTCTTATGAAAGATTTAAAAGATGCAGACAATATAGTTAAAAAGAAATTAGGTATTGATGCATATAATAAATTATTAAAAGAATATCCTGCCGGTGTTCAAATGTTTATAGATCTTGCATTTAATATAGGCCCGGCGTTTGCAGTCAAAAATCATCCTGACTATCTTAACTACCCAAAATTTACGCAAGGCGTTCTTACTATGGATATGAACTTAATGCGAGCCGAGTATCATAGATATTATACACCTAAAGGTTCTAACCAGAAAGTACCGTTAGAGAGAAGAAATAGACTTTTTTATGATTACTTTTTAAAATGATTAAATAATTAGATAGATGCCAGTAAAACTTAAAAGATGTGTTAAGAAAGTTCAGAAGCAAGGACACAGTAAATCTTCTGCGTATGCTATCTGCTCTAAGAGTACTGGTAAAAAAGAATCTTTTAAACAATTTTTTGAAAAAGCATTTTATAATGATACTCTTCATCCTAAATTTTGGACTGATGATAAGTTTAATGATGATATATTAAAATCTCTTCTTAAGATTGTAGATGATTTTATAGAAAATGATGATCATGTTAAACCTGAAATGATTGAAGATATACAATTGACAGGCTCAATGTCTAATTTTAATTATTCTGATCATTCTGATCTTGATGTACATCTTTTATTAGATTTTGCTGATATAAATGAAGATGAGACTATAGTAAAGAGAGCATTGGATGGGAAAAGATTTCTGTGGAACATAAGACATAATATTCAATTTAATGGTCATGATGTTGAGTTATATTTTCAAGATGTCCATGACCCTCATGTAGCTTCTGGTCTATTTAGCTTACAAAATAATAAATGGATTAAAAAGCCAGTCCATGATCCCCCTGAAATTGATCACCGAGATGTCCAAAAAAAGGCTGAACAGTTTCGTACAGAGATAGACTTGATATCGGCTGCTTTAGAAGAGGTTGATGATAAAGAAGAACTTGCATTAATTAATAGTCGCGCTAAGAAGTTAAAAGATAAACTTATGAAAATGCGCAAAGAAGGTCTTGCAAGTAAGGGAGAATTTTCTATAGAAAACTTGGCGTTTAAAGAGTTACGTAATGATGAGACCATAGCTGAATTAAATAGCTTGATTATTAAGTCATATGATCTTATGTTTACTAAGGACGAAGTAACAGAGAAGAAGAAAAAGAAGAAAAAGAAGAAAGGATTAGATAAGTTTATTTTATCTTTAGTGCATGCATTACATTCACATAACCCGTCCGCGCCTCACATGGCGTTTAGACAATATCCACAAGGAGTATGATAACATTTAAACAATTTTTTGAGACAGTATACGATGTATGGGCCGCCCCGGCTGATAGTCGAGGCGAAGGAGATGTGGAAGTTGTTGGCCAGGCCGATGATGCTACTTTAGATAAAATCAGAACTCGTTCACGCAAATACGTGCAAAACGCAGACAAGGTAATGTGGAAGTTTTTAAAGACAATTGGATTTGATGATGATAATTACAAAATGTCTTTAGAGGCGGTTTTAGATGCTCATCAGGTAGATTATATTCAGTTTGCAAAGTTTCTCTCTAGGAGTAAATCTAGATATAGTGACTTTAAACGATTCACGGGAGCGGACCAGGGAGACTTTTTTAGTGTAGTAGAGCCTCGTATTGTAGGAGGAATAGAGTCCCGGTCGGGAGAAGCAACTGGTCTAGGTGTTGCTAATGCATATCAGTTTTATAATGATCTTTGTAAGATCGCACATCCTCAGGGTAGAGTTGGTGTAGGGGAAGGTGAATTTATGTTAGCGGTGCTTACTGAAGGTAAGAAAGGCGTAACTGGAGATATTAGTACAATGAAGGCCGGTGCGAAAGAGTATGAAATCGGTACTCAGAAGAAAATTATATCTAAAGGAATAAAAGATATTGTTAAATTTACAGTACCTGTAACTCGACAAAGTCAAGTCACAGTTGGTAATATTTGGGATCCGCAAGGAGATAAGAAATTGCATTGGACTGTTAAGAATATGAATCAATGGATTTATTTCAAAGAAGCAGATATGGATGTTAAATTCGGTGGATTAGAAAACAGAGCTAAAAAGTTAGCAGATGAAGAAAGAGCTTCAGGTATTGTAGATTTTGAAAAACGTCGGAGAATCTTTTGTTCTTGTGTATTACATAAATATATTACGTCTCATAAAGATGATTGTATAATCGTATTCAATGGCGGTGGAGCTGGAACATATGGAGTCGCCGGAAGAGTATCTAAAGCTATTAGAGGTGAACTATCTGGACCAGAGTATCGAGCCGCCGAGCGCGCGTCAACAGAATTTAAACATTGTCGCTGGCTACAATTAGGTGAAAATGCTGGTAAGAATTTAGAATGGGTCTTTAAACAGTGTGTTGATTCTAATTGGTTTGATTTTGAGTTTGATAGTGATTTAAAAGTACGTATTAAATATACACCAGCTTCCTTATAAAATGGCAGTATTAGGATTATATGATACAACAGTAATGGGATATAGGGTGAAGATTATGCCTTACGTTATTGGTATCTTTGATGATGAGCTTATGATTGAGGGAGATAGAATTCCGAATAAGATAGTAAAATATTTGATAGATGAAGGTTTTTGTGATACTTGGTTAGAAAGAGATACGGGTATAAGAGTAAACATATATAGGCAAAAATGTTAACATATAAGAAATATTTTCCGTTGTATGAGGCTGCTGGGCCAAATAAGCATTTGACTCATCTTGAGGAGCTTATTCTTACTAATCAAAAAGACGGTGCAGTAAGAAGTATTAATTATCTTGAAGCTTTAACAGAAGTATTAGACAGTAATACACCTCGTGCAGTTAATGCAACAGTAAAGTATGACGGCGCACCAGCAGTGGTGATGGGCGCTGATCCTAACGGTAATTTTTTTGTAGGTAGTAAGTCTGTCTTCAATAAGGTACCTAAAGTTAATTATTCAGTTGACGATATTAAAAGAAACCATGCTGAGGCACCAGGGTTAGTTGATAAATTAGTTCAGACATTTGTTCACTTTAAAGGTTTAAGATTTAATTCTGCTTATCAAGGTGATTTTTTATTTGATGATGAGATAAAAGAAGTAAATGATATTGATGGAGTACAACATGTAATATTTAAACCTAACACAATTGTATATGCAGTACCGACAAACAGTGAAGAAGGTCAAAAAATATTAAGTTCAAAAATTGGTATCGTATTTCATACTGAGTATGATGTTACTGTAGATGAGCAAGGTTATCCTAGATTTTCAACTAAAAAGTTTGGAGTAGATATTACAAATTTGGACCCAGGGCCTGACGTGTATGTAAAGGATGCTTATTTTGAGAATGATGCAGGTTATATTACTTTAACAGAAGATGAGACACAAACTGTAAGAGTGTTGATTAATCATGCTAAAGAAAATTTACAGAGGATAGATTTTAATAAAGTTACTGACAAGCTTTTAGCTAATCTTAATACGTATATTAATACTGAGATAAGACAAGGAGAGTTCTTAAGCGATACAGCTATTTCTTTTCAAAGATTTGTAGAATGGTTTACAGGTAGAATAGATAAGCAAATAGCGACCCTTAAAAGCCCAGGCGGTAAAGAAAAAGCATCAAACAATAAAGCAATATTGTTAGGACTAATTGAAGATGCTAAAGAAGATATATTTGCTGTCTTTGAGTTTCAAAAAGTAGTTAAGCAAGCAAAAGATATATTCATACAAAAATATAATAACATGATGCGTGAAGTTAGTATGAAAAATTATTTGTTTGAACCGACTGGTGATTTAGTCGTAACAGATCCAGAAGGGTATGTAGCTATAGATGCAACAGGCAGTGCTGTTAAGTTTGTTGATAGATTAGAATTTAGTAGAGCCAATTTTGCTATTGATAAAGATAGTAAATTTAAGAAGAACTAAGCATAAAACGGATAAATATTTAATATGCCTTTAAAGTTATTTGATCAGTTAGTTACACAATACCTCGACCAATGTGGTAATTTGATAACAGATAATACTGTCGCTTCTGCTGGCATGGCTCCTACTGGAGGTCAAGGTGGTGGTGCTTATAATGATGGAGATACATATGCGCCTGGTGATTCTAGAATACCTAAAGTGTTAGGATCAACTATAAAGCGTCGAGGTAAAGTTAAAACAGAAAGAAAAAGGCGTAAAAAAAAACTAAACGAAAGTAAGACTATATATGATTACCTCTTATTTGCACCAGAAGGAGAAGATCAGGAAAGCATTGCTGACAATATTTCTAAACTTAAGAGTAAACCTAGTGAGGCATATAGAGGAATCTCTTCAGCGGAATATAAAAACTTAAAAAGAAACGGGTTTGTTGTATCACGTGGCGTAGGAAACACTCGTAAGGGAATAAAAGGCTCATATGTTTCTGATGACATACAATTAGCTGGTAGGTTCGCGTTTTATGAATATAGAAAAACAAAGAGAGGTTATTTACTTATATTAGATAGAGATAAATTACCCGACTTAAATCCTGCAGATGAAGGTAACTACTGGACAGAAAAGATACCAGAGGAAGCTGTTAAAAAAGCTATAAATTTGCAAGATTTAACTAAATGATTAATCTAGCCTAGATTAGTATGTTGAAAGTATGTCACATCCGAGGTGAAAAAGACTATTGGAATGGAGGTACAAGATGGTCTAAAAGAATAAAACAACATTATACTGCTTTAACTGCATGGGAGCAGATAAGAGAGTTTAATATTTTAGATTATAGAAAAAAAATAAGAGATGTAGTAGTTCGCTCAATAATTGATAGTAATGAATTTGATATTATTTGTTATAACGATGAGGAATTTAAACGAACTTTAAGTGAAATAAATGATAATGATATTATAGGAATTCATTCTCAAGATGATGACGATATTTATTTAGGAGGAGTATTAAATGATAATTTAAAACAAGGTATATATAATACCCCGTATACAAAATTTGGATGGGAATTTCCTTATCATGATGAAGAAACAACGATTAATGTATCAGATTTATTACATAGAAATGACAAGTGCTCTACTGATGGACTACCACGAAAAACCGGCTCTTGTAATTTAATTATGGTAGGTGAGTTTTTTAATTTTAAAAATATTTTAAATGATATGGTCCGAAATTCTTTTGAAACTATGACGCGACTTAATACGTTTATATTTGATTGGGATGGTCAAGGGCAAAAACTTTTACCTATTTATAATATACCTGATATTATTTCTATAGAAGTAAAAGGATTTTTTTGTATGTCTTACATGCAGTTTCTTCATAAACCCCGAGGTCGCCGGCTGGAGCAGTTAGCGGGCCGCTTAAGTAAAATAGCAACGTTCAACGAAGAGCAAGTCCCAGAATATCTTAAGGATAGTTCGAATGTAGAACTAATTGATAAGACAATGTGTAGTTTATTTTTAGATGAATACTCACGTGTAAAAAATATTAACATTAATAATGTTAAGTATTGGGACGATATAAAAAAGGTACATGAGGAATTCATTGAAGAAACTCAAATACCTTGCAACGTCTAGCTAGGTGATAAGTAATTATATAATGCCTAGTGCAGCCAAACAAAAAGGTAACAGCTGGGAGCGAGAAGTCGCGAAAGATCTAAGTAAGACGTTTAATGAGAATTTTATTAGAGTTCCAAATTCCGGAGCCTATACTGGAGGCGCTAATTTTCACCGACTTGATCGATTAACGGAAGATCAAAAGCGTATGATGGATGGAGATATTATGGTACCTCCGTGTATGTCTTCTTTTAAGATCGAGTGTAAAAGCTATAAGACATTTGATTATCATAAATTATTCACTAATAATTTAACTTTAAATAAATGGATTAAACAAGCTGAAAGTGAAGACAATTGGTTTTTAGTTATTAAAGTAACTCGTAAGGGTAGTTATATTTTATTTCCAACAAACTTATCACATTATTTCCGATATAAAAATTACTTGCGTTATACTAGCAAATACATTATAACTAGTTACACGGATTTTTGGAAGAACAATGCAGATAGAATTAGACAACTTAACGAAAAATACACATCTAAGCCCGAGTCTCTCATATAGGTTACCAGATTCCTTTTTTAATATAATAAACTTTACGCCAGTTATTAATCACATTTATAATTTGTGTGTAGAGAAGGTATCTGAATTAAATAGTGATTTAGACTTTAAAAAATCCTTACATAAGAAATATATTTATCATTATTTTATTTTATATTCATGTGAGTATCTTAAATTATGTAATAAAAAATATAAACCAGTTGTTTATTTTGATGTATCTAATGAGTTAAACTTGAAATTCACTCCAATTTTAACTATTTTCTCAAAGAATTTTCCTATTTTAATCATACAATCCTCATCTTCCTTTAACAATTATAAGAAGACCTTAAAGTGTGATGGTACAAGAGAGGAACTAGTAATATGTCTTATGCGAAAACTTTTTAAATTACAATTAAAACGTTTTTATTTCAGTAAATTACATTATTTTTGTAGTAAGTATGACCTTACCTTTTTAGATAAAACATACTTCAATGACATGAGAAATAAGCTTTCGTTGCTATAAATAATTAAGATGAGTAAGTTTCTTAAAAAGATCTCTGAATTAACTAGGGTTGAAACTCCTGAAGAGAAAGAGGAGAGAGAGAAGGCGGAGGCACTTGCTAATATTGTAAAGGGTGTTGACAGTGGAGAAAATAAAAATCCTGAGGATGTAAGGATTGCGAACAAACAGAAGCGTAAGGATGCTAAAGTAAAACAATCGATTAAAAAAGATTTAGCTTTGGCGAAAGTTAAGGTAAGTGAAGCTGGTCCTGATTTTGTTCCAAGAACACCACCCGCACCCACCGCACCGTTCGTACCATCAACACCACCTGGTGCACCACCTCCTCCAGGAGTTCCTCCAGGAGCTATTCCGCCACCAGAGAAAGCTGATCCGTTGACAACTGAAGGTGAGACTTGGTTAGTAAATCTTGCTCGTAAAGCTTTATTTATAGATATTGATAAGGTAGGCCTTACTGATGCTGAGCGTGAATTAATCGCTAAAGAGGTTACCCCAAAAAATGCAAAAAAAGCAGCTAAAATTATACATAATATAAATGTCAATTATGGTTTGAGTGAAAAATTTGATTCAAAAATAGATAATCTTATCGGAGATTTTAAAAAAAAAAGTCCGGGTTCCGTGAAGCAGATGGAACTGGTAGCGTAAAAGTACTTGTCCCAGGAAGCTTTAAACCACCTCATAAAGGCCATTATGAAATGGTCAGACATTATAGTACGCAATATCCTCAAGCTCAGGTTGAAGTTTTAGTTTCTGCACCAGCTGGAAATAGTATAAGAAAAACAAAAGATGGTAAAATTATAACGGCGGCCGTCGCAAAACAAATATTTGAATTATATATTGTAGGTAATAGAAAAATGGGAGTGCTACCTCTTACAAACGTTCATGTGAGAATATCAGAGTATCCCTCTCCTGTAACAGCTGCGTATGAAGCATTAAAAACATTTTATCCAGGCACTACTGTTATATTAGGTGCAAGTAAAAAGGATGATGATTGGAAGCGTTGGCAATCTGCTATACCTTGGGCCGAAAAAGAAGGGTTAGGTTTAAATATAGAAGATCCTTATACAAGTGCTGTTGAGGTTGTAGCGTCTGATGAAGGCCGTGTTTATAGTGCAAGTAATATAAGAGATAATTTCGAGAATTTCGACGCGATAAGGCCTGATATTCCAGATCACGTTAACCCGGCGCATATAAAAGAAATATTCGATGAAATAATTCCAGGTGAAGCGTAAATAAAAAAATCAACAGTTGTATATTACGGGCTATCTGTAAATAATCTTAGCGGAATGACTGTTGTATTTAATTTTTTTGATGAGTATTATAGTGGAGAGTTTTTAAAGTCGTGGATTAATTTATCTACCTATTTAAACAGTACAGGAATTCATTATCATGTCTCTCATCATAGTAGTTGTAACGCTTTTTATGCAAAGCAAATGTGTTTAGGTGGTAATGTACTTGTCGGTGATAAACAAATACCATATCAAAATAACATTAAATATGATATGGTGGTTTTCTTAAGTAATAAAATTGCTTTTTCCGCTACACAGTTTATTACATTATACAACAAGTTTACAGATTATAATTTTTTATCCGCAAGAGTAGATGGTAGATATAAAGCTCTCACCGAAGACCGTAATTATATTAAGGCAGAATATTTAGATTTTGATTTTGTTTTTATACGAAAAGGTGTATTTGAGAAATTAGAATATCCATGGTTCCGACCGCATGCAAGTACTACAACATCTGAGCAGCAATTTATTGATATTGATATTTGTCGTCGAATTAGAAAACAAAATATAGATTTAACAATAGATAAAACTGTTGATTTACATGGTGGTAACTTTAGCTTTGTAACAGTACATGAATAAAATTATAATCATATGTATTCCAGGTAATACTTTCTCTGGTAAGTTTATACAGAATTTAACTTATTTGGTCAGACATTTAAACGGTAAAGGATTTAAAGTATATCTTTGCAATACATATTCTCGTAACATATATGAGGTTCGTAATATGTGTTTGTTCGGCCGACCAGACAAAGGACCAGATCAAAAACCATTTAACGGTATAGAGTATGATTATATTTTATGGATTGATGATGATATAACATTCACACCAGATGATTTTCAGAAATTATATAAGGAAGATAAAGATGTAATATCAGCATTATATCTTATGGCTAATAATACTCAGTTTGCTGTTGTAGAAGTCTGGGACGAGGCATTTTTTCACGAACATGGTTCATTTGAATTCTTACGTAAAGAAGAGGCCAGTCGGAGAATATTACCATTTAGAGTAGAATATGTAGGGTTTGGTTTTATTTTGTTTAAACATGGGGTATTTGAAAAGTTAGAATACCCTTGGTTTGAGCCTACATATTTACAAATTAAACAAGCGAAGGATTTTTCTATGGAAGATGTTACTTTATGTCTTAAGCTTAAGGATAATAATGTAGACGTGTATGTACATCCTAATGTTATTGTTGGTCATGAAAAAATTGTCGAGCTGAGGTTATGATAGATTTTGATTCGTCAGAGACTCCAGGAGAGTTTTGGTATAATAACTTAGCAAAATATCATGAAAGAGAAACTTCTTCAGGTTTTCCTCAAAATCTTTGTGTGTCCACTCTTATGAAAATACGTCATAAAGAAATAGCCTTATACAAGGGATATTTAAAAAATGGAGATCATATAATAATTACATACCCTACTTTTAATCGTATTATTAAGAATTTTATAGCAATTGGTATACATGAACGTGAAATTTCAGCAGAACTTAATGTAGAGGTATATGAATTAGATTATAATCTTCCTATGACAGATGATTTTGTTCTTAGTTTACTATCTGACAGTCATGGGTGGGATATTCGAGAATATGGGGATCTATCATCATATTAACTAGAACAAAACTAACCCTATGAACACTAGAACTGCGTCTCAATTTTTTTGCAAAAAAATTGGATGAAATGGTGAATTAGTTTTGTAAACTTTTATAGATATTACTTCGTTCGAATTCTTTTATAAAAGTATGGATATTAACTCCAGATTTGTTCATATTTTTAAGATAATTGTTTGTATCTTTTATTAGCTTAATATCGTTAATTTTTTTATTAGCTGTTTCCATAGAGTTATAATAGAATGGATAATCATCACCTAGATATTGTACTACAGCAGGGTGACAATTAACTAATAGTGGTATATTCCTTGCCAGACAATCAGTTACACCGTTATTTGCGCTAGTATCTATGAGATTAAGAAAAGCGACTGTAGTAGTTAAAAATTTATCAAATTCTTTGTTCTCTAAGTGCTTATGTACTATAATATTACCTTTAACTTTTTCTTCTGTAAATTTGCATTTTAAGTCAAATTGTACTTTTTGTTGATTATATATTTGATGCGCATATGGTAGTCGTCCTAATAATACATTTTTAGGCATTTCTGTATCTAATAGCCAATATGGCTCAAAATTTCTTAACCAATAACCTATACAAGTTATTTGAGGATCTTTTAAGAATTCATCTAATTTAAATTCATCTACATTAAGCGGTGTTGGATGTAATAAAGTTTCTATAGGTATATGGTCAAATCCATATTGTATAAATAAATGTCTTACTGATTCTTCTAGATCATCCGATAAAGTAAACATACCCTTACAGTTTTGTAGTGCTAGTAAAAAAGGTATTCGAGCACACATGTTGACCGGTGATTGCTTAATATCAAATGGTTTAGGTATAATAATAGGATTATGTATAAAACCTATCCAGTCTTGTTTGTGATGAGGAAGCACTTGAGGTTTGTCATTATTAAAGGTATAATCCCAGTCAAAAGTTCTCTCAATAAACTCATCGACTAGTATATCAGCTTTTTCGTCATGAAACTTTTTTACAAGACTCTTTGTAACCCAATTCCATCCCGCGCGGTGGATTTCTTCCTTAAACGTCTTTTCTCTTAAAAATTTAAATTTTATCACCTTGCACTATTGATTTTATCTCATAAGCTTATTTAGTGATTCATTCTGACTTACTCAACTCGTTAACTGATGATGAAAAAGTAATTTTATTAGCTTGCATACGACATGCAACTGGTAGAGATTATAAGTATGAAGACTTACAATGGGTGCGTAAATTTTTTTTAAAGGAGGTTTTAGAGAAATATTATAAGATCATTAAGTCAGATCAAAGAGAAGCATATAAGAAAATGGTTGAAAAAATAAATTTATTACTTAAATTATTGTAGATGTCTTTGAAATTTTTTTCAATTTTGGTGATGATATTCTTTATTGGCTGTTCGACAACACCAGTACGTTACGATAAGCCCGTTAAAATTGATGATTATAAGTATTTTGTTAGATTAAAAGAAAAAAAGGATGAGCCAGTTTCGAAAAAAACTTTCGGACAAAAAGTAAAAGACGTCTTTACAAAAAAGCCAAAGGTAAAGGTTACTAATCCTCAGTCTTCTAAAACTAATGAAATCAAAAAGACGAGGCTGTTATTTCCTACACGTAGAGTACGAAAAACTAATACTGATCCTGTGACTAATCAACCAGCTGTATTACTGGCAAATACAAGACCAGAACCTTTAAACAGTGAAAGAGACATTGGAAAAACTATTATGTTATATATTGTTTACTTACAGGCTATAATTATTATTATCTTTGCGTATGTAATCTTAAGACGGCGAAAGAAACTAAAAAAGCCCACTACACATCAAACGACGTTGAATTTATAGCCTAAATATATTAATAACAATAATATATGACTTATCAAGACTTGTTAGACAAGCTTCAAGAATTTCCGGAGGAAGATTTAGATCAAGATGTAGAAATAACAGGGGATTGTATTACTGAAGAGTATTATGATATTGATCTTCGACACGATGAGACTGGTTACGCTTTGCAGATTATCTTAACTTAACATTTGCCTTTTTCTTTTATATTATTATAATGATGAAATGGAGCTTAAGATAGCACCGGATCAGCTTATTCAATTTGTTAATTTTATTAATGAATGTTGTTGTGTCATGCCAGATGAATATGTTGGAGATTGGATATGTTTACCTCATGGCTTCTTAAATAATTTAACACCGTTTGAAGAGTTTAGTCAAAACGGTACAGAAAAGTTATATAGGCTCCTTTATTTTATAGATAAAGATGAAGCAGATTTAGTAGATTAATATGAAAGCAATACTTGAGTTTGATTTACCTGAAGAGCAGTATGAATTTGATAGCGCTGTAAACGGATGTCAATGGCATAGTTTAGTTTTCGATCTTGATGAGAAATTACGACAAGATATAAAGCATCAACGCTTTGGAGATACCACACGAGTTGCTGGAGTGGAGGAACAGTTATTATCTGCTCCTTATGGAGAAGCTTTGGAGCATATTAGAAAATATATTTTAGATGAGACTTTAGACAGAGGATTAACATTATATGAATAAAAATAAAAAAGATAAATGCGTTTCGTGCAAAAAAGAAACACAGTATGATGAGTTCGACCATATCGACGTTCGAAATTTCTATATTGAAGGAGCAGGGCAGTTATGTCCAGAATGTTACAATGAAATATATCAAAAGCCAGATTCCTGGAAAAATACGTATTTATATGAATCACAACAAGATCAATACTATTCCTCGTCAATTCAACGCCACTAATAACTACGATATTCTTCCAGAAGAGGTCGAAGAGGAATATTATGTATGGGTTTGGTAGTTGATTTATTCTAGGGCTGCTTTATTATTATGTCACGCCGATGTGGTGGAATTGGTAGACACGAGAGACTTAAAATCTCTTTCTCGTTAGG
>Ga0208920_1000176_pt1 | contig 17674 bp, 27 predicted proteins | sample 19_taG_FD_184094 | JGI IMG/M metagenome (GOLD analysis project Ga0208920, IMG submission 184094) | Marine viral communities from the Subarctic Pacific Ocean - 19_ETSP_OMZ_AT15317 metaG (SPAdes) (version 2) | ecosystem: Environmental > Aquatic > Marine > Oceanic | place: Pacific Ocean | collected...
GGGGTTGATGTGGTTTCTTCAGAATTGGAGACTGTGGATTGGGGGGTGAGAGTTCCTGTGTTTGTGTTTGCTGCGTTGAATTCTGCTGCGTTGTTGTGGCGTGATAGTTTGGAGCGGGTGCGGGTTGTGGATGATGTGGATGGTTGTGAACTGTTGGGTCAACCTTACGAGTTTGGGTTGTTTGAGATTTCGGGTTTGTTGGAGGGGTTGGGTGAGGAGCGCGCGAATGTGTTGTTGTATTGCGCTGGTTGCGATGTGAAGTGGTCGTTGTGGTGTGATTGGGAGTGCTGGATGTGCGGTAAGGTCGGCTTTCTTTATACCCCACGAAATATACGATCTTTGCTGAGATACGGGCAACACTAGGCACCGTATTCCTGTTACTATTTTTTGAGCTTACTCACTCGGGCGGGGCGGGGCGCCGGTTATTCGTAGCGATTAAAAAAATAGTCGGCTACTGCTATGCCGCCGATGAGTCCAAAGAAGACTGATGCCACTTGAAAGAGGGTGAACATTAACAGTCGCAGCGTTCGCAGCCGCATTCACATCTTTCGGTGCAGTCGCAATGACATCCACAGATAAACATTATCTAGCACCTCCGAAGTAAGGTTCAGCATAGCCATATTTGATCATGTCGTCGTTTAAGCAGTCGCATTCGTCGTCTGGGCATAGGATTCTTCCCAGGATTCGTCCGAATTTGCCACGTTCGTCCAAACTGGTTTGAATAATGATTTTTTCATTGTGTCCTTCGACCCAATTTTCGACGTAAGTTTTAGCGTCGAGTCCCCGCATTTTTTCTTCAGCATCTCTAGTGCGTGATTCGGGGGCATTCATACCGTGGAATCTTACCCTGCCTTTGAGGATTATGTCAAATCCCAGATCAAGGAACACATCTATAGTATCTCCATCAACTACTCGGTCAACGGTAGCGCTATAGTGGTACAACTTGTCGGCGGATGATTCCATTAATAGTTTCCTCACAAGTTAGATGCCCCCAATAGTACAAGGCGATCATAATCTTACGAAATATGAAAGCTCCCGTCTACGGGGGGCAACTATCAGTATAGCACGTATTCGGTTATTTCTCAAACCTTAGTCAATTTAATTTGGAATCTGCCAAATTAATCAGGTCCAATAGGAGATCTTGGATCTCTGAGGACGTAAACAGCTCTCTTTGGGCTGTCAAAGCCAAAAAGATCTCGATTTCTGAGATTAGTTCTGATTTTTCGTCTATCATCTTTGTCCTACCATAATATGAGCCTTTAAAGTTCCTTTCATTTCGGCTACATCTTCCCTTAAATCCATTATATCGTCTTGAAGGTCCCCTAGTTGTTTAAATAGGTCACCTCGGCCATTCTTTACTCCGTAATTGTCAGCACTCCGTTTCTGTTGTTTAATGTAAGCAATCATAACTGTAGTTATGTTCATGATTGCCAGACCCAATAATCCAAATAAATTTGCAACTTCCATGATACTAGATTGTATCATTATTGATATATGGTATACAACTCTTCTTGTTCCCAACGCTTTACAGGAAACTTTACATTTTCAAATCTATGTGCAGCGTATGAACTCGAATAATATATCTTTGCATAGCATTGCTGTGCCTTCATGTCAAAGACTGGGCAGTCCTTGTTCGCATCAATATAAACAGCCTTATAGTGTTCAATGGAATCATTGTCATGAACAGCATTGGCTATCACGAGTTTATGTTCACAATAGGGGCATCGTCGCTCAGCGTAAGGAAAGTCTTGAATTACGCGACCAAGAATATAGTGATTTCCAAAAGCGTCAGTTGTCCCAACGGGGTTTACGACTGCTGGAATAGACGAGTCCACGCTATTCTTTGTCATTCTGTTGCATCGCAACGTAAAGCATTATACATAACAACCCGGCAATACCCAATCCGACATATGAGAGCATTTCAACTAGATCACTCATCCTCGTCTTCCTCTGGAGGAGGCTCCTCTGAGTAGTAGTGCCTATCCATGTCTTCAATCGTCTCAGACAGCTTTTGGAATTCCTTTATCTGTTCCATCTTCATTGTCATGAACATAGAACGAATCATTTCGTCTATCCTGTTCGCTGCGTAGTACAAGCCTTCTTGTAGGGCTGCCATCTCCATTACCGTTACGTTGCAATCATCGGGGCGTTCGTCATTGGACATCATCATAAAGTGAGGAATGTACTCTCCCTCCCAAGGGATTAGCTTTACCATTATGGCAAGAGTTTCCAACTCCTGGAGATTTAGTCCGTCAACCGGTGTTATCTTCATAAACTCCCACCCCATCACGATTACAAACAACTATCTTTTCATAGATAGAATCTTCTTCCTCTAATATAGTATACAGCATTTCATTAGTTTTTGCATCATTCCCATCACTGAAGAAGGCTAGCGTGTCGCAGTTGTCTACAAAACTGTCTGTATCATCAAAGCAAGGATGTTTAATAATTAGCGGAATACCAAGAAATCCAGCTACGTTTCTGAGTCGAATGAAAAAACTCGGATTCCAGGTCCAACAGTATATCGTACTATCAAAACAGTTTTCTAAAAATTTGTGGATGGTCTCCCAGTCGTTGTATCCAGTTTCTCCGACGCATAATATCGATTTATCTTTTAAATCAAGATCCATCAAATAATGTCTATTTCTCTATACTTCTTGGTCTTAGTATTTTGTGCCGATAAAACGAATGCAATCGATAAATGCAATGTTATCATCAGACCCATTACGGAAAGGAAAGCGAAAGAGACATGGCTATGGCGCAGCGCTAGCCATGCTGGCACTGAAAGCAGAGCAACCATGCACACGTATCCGGCTAGACCCATTAAACTTTTAATATCGTTTACCAGCCCTTTCGTGGTTTCGGTAGCCGTCAGTGTACCACATTGAGACCGTCGAACCGCGGACTTCGGTGGTCCGCGATGGTCCTCGAAAAGTGTGATACCCTAACCCCTAGCACGCCAGCATGCTTAGTACATCGTAGGCTGTTGAATTCTAATTTACTGATTTTGTGGTATCATGGAGTTATTATGGAAGTGATTGCTATTATAGAAACTGACGACGGGGAGAAGTCCGCTGTCGTGCATCCTAAACAGATCACTCTAACTAAACTTGACGAACAGTATCTAGCCGCCACTAGGTGCATGAATACACATAAGCCTATTGTTTGCGAAGTAGATAAGTCAACCGCATATCTTCTTATGCAGAAGGGCGTCGAGTGCTTTGACTGGAGAGACTGACTTTTTAGAATATCTAGCGGACGCAGGTCTTAGCTGGTTTACTCCCCCAGCCACAGATAGCAGCGGGTTGAAGTGGGCAACCGCTGGGTTTACAGACGTTGCTTTAAACTTGATTAAATGTCTTAACGGTTTATTTATCCCAGTTATCTACAACAGTGATAAACTTAAGTATCATATCAACTTTTGTGCTCCAGAATACTTTCAATACGGCAATGAACTTGTAATCGGGTATGCCCCTTGGGAGTTCACTAAACTTCCTCAGCGTAAGATCATCAACCTTAACAGGTGCGATGCTGTTTGGGCTACTTCAACATTTGTTCGAGATGTATACATTAAAAATGGAGTGCAGCATGATGTCCAGGTACTTCCTCATGGAGTGTCTAAAGATTGGGATATCAAGGATAGAGAGATTTTAGGAGATTTCTATTTCTTGTTGGATAACGGTGGAGATATCTTCACAGATGTTGTTTACGACACGATTGAAACATTTTTAGATTCGGACTTGCCGGATGGAGTTAAGTTGGTAGTTAAAACAACGCGGAGTTTAAGAAATGTTATCGAGCATCCCAATGTTGTTTATGTCTCAGACTTCTTGTCGTATGAGAAATATCGAGAACTCTACTATAAAAGCCATTGCATGCTTTATCCTTGCAATGGCGAAGGTTTTGGGCTAGTTCCATTCCACGCTGTCGCCACAGGGATGCCGACAATTACTACACATTTAACTGGATGTGCAGACTACAGTGATCATACAATTTGTTGGCCTCATACATGGGAAGAGGCCATTCCAAAAGTGGACGATGGATCTACATTGTATGAGGATGACCTGGGGCTATGGATAGTTCCAGACTATGCAGCTCTCCCAGAGATCTTGCATGATACAGTTGAGAACTACGCCGATTTGAAGCGGAATGCGATTCAGTCGGCAAGAATTCTTCGTTCGTCCGCGACTTGGGATCAGATCACTGATAGCATGATCTCCCTGCTCCAAAAAATCTGAAATTTTCAGGTTGACCTGCGAGTTTGCAATAGCGAAAGAAGACTGAATATGATAGAGTATACTACTCGTCCGAATCCCGATGGACCGGACGAGAATTTTTTACCCCTAGGAGGAACGATGCCCAATACCACTGTTGCCGATAGATTAGTCGAACACAAGGTAGTAGAGCTTAAAGAAGAGAGAACAGAACAAGTAGGTTTTAAGATTAAGTATCCGGCAATGTTTAGTAACAGTGGTTTACAAGGGTATAAAATATTTTTAGACAGATATACTTTGAAGGCTCCGAAGGGGGATCTCGATAACGGAGATCTTGTGTTGGCGATAACCAATAAAGATCCCAAGTGGCCTCAGAAAGAAATTGGGTATATCAGCGATGTCTTCCCCGATACGAAAGAGGCTTCGGTCTGGCTTGGTGATGGGGAGTACATGACTGTTCACTGGGATCTGATCTCCAAACCCCTAGAGTTGCATCCAGATGATGTTAAAAAACGTGTAGCGGATGCTCTTGCTGAGAATGAACCTGAGGAAATTCGGGAACAGGTAGCCGGGGCGTTTGAAGATGTTTTGTTTGATTACTTCATCCCAGGCGGTCGCATCTTGGCTGGCGCTGGGCAGAAGGGGCTAACACTACAAAACTGTTTCGTGCTGCCATCCCCAGATGACTCCCGTGGTGGAATCATGGATAGTGTTAAGGAGATGGCTGAAACTCATTCTAGGGGTGGTGGTGTTGGTGTCAACCTGTCCTCTCTCAGACCTCGCTATTCTAAGGTTGTTGGAGTCAACGGCTCTTCTTCAGGGGCGGTGTCTTGGGGTAAAATGTTCAATCTGTCTACTGGGCTTATCGAGCAGGGTGGATCGCGCAGAGGTGCTACGATGCTGATGATAGATGTGTGGCATCCTGATATTATGGAATTCATTACCGCCAAACAGCACGCTGGAGAATTTGAAAACTCCAACATGAGTGTTTGCATTACTGATGACTTTATGTCTTGTCTGGCTGAGGATGGGGATTGGAATTTAAAATTCCCAGATACAACTGATCCCGAATACGATGCTTTTTGGGAAGGAGATATCAAACAGTGGATTGATATCGGCAAAGATGTTGTTGTATATGAGACGGTAAAAGCTTCCACAATTTGGAATGCAATCATTTCATCGGCATGGGCTTCAGCGGAACCCGGTCTTCATTTTATTGACCGGTCTAACAAGATGAGCAATTCTTGGTACTTTGCTAGACTCCAGGCCACGAATCCATGTGGAGAGCAACCATTAGAGGCTTATGGGGTTTGTACTCTTGGAGCCGTTAATCTTGCTAAATTTGTAGATGAAGATAGAGATGTTCTATGGAATGATTTACGGAGCGTCGTCAGGACAGCGGTTAGAATGCTTGATAATGTGATTGACGCAAACGAGTATCATTTCCCAGAGATTGACATCAACCATCGTGGAAACCGACGAATTGGTTTGGGCGTGATGGGGCTAGCAGAAATGCTGGTAAGAATGGGGCTTAAGTATGGCGATGAAGATGCGGTTTTGTTTACAAATACTTTGTTTGAAACAATAGCCGAAGAATCGTATATGGCTTCTGTTGATCTCGCTAAAGAAAAGGGAGCATTCCCTCGATTTAATGCTGAGAAGTATCTGCAGTCAGGATTTATGCGAGGTATGAGTCCTGAAGTTCGTGCTGCCGTTCAGCAGCATGGAATAAGAAATGTTTGTTTGTTAACCGTTGCTCCAACTGGGACAACGGGTACAATGATGGGAACCAGCACCGGCATTGAGCCGTATTTTGATTGGACTTACTCTAGGCAAAGTCGTTTAGGTGTTCACACGGAAGTCGTTCCTGTCATTAAAGATTTGGGACTCGATTTAGAGGATCTTCCGTCGTATTGCGTTACGACTAGAGATCTTGCTCCAGAGGACCATATTAATATTCAGAGCGTAGCGCAACGATGGGTTGATGCTGCAATTAGCAAAACAACCAACTGTCCATCAGATTATACTATAGATGAGACAGATCGTTTATACCGGCTTGCATATGATAGAGGATGTAAGGGTATTACAATATACAGGGATGGGTCTAGACACGAACAGGTGTTAAACTCCAGTGATGACGTTGAGGCGGAATCATGTAGGATAGATGACCCGGATTGTCAGACATGCGCTCTATGATCTATGGACAAATATGTGGTACAAGAATATATATGCCATGAAACTGGGGAATACGACACAATAGAGTTTAAAGAAGGAACTGTGGCTCCTGAAAGTTACTCTGGGGTATCTGAAATCACCAGGGGTTTGGTTAAATTTGAGCAAATTGATGAAGAAAACGACGTATAGTCGTGCAAATACATCGAAATTGTGATAGTATCTAGGCATGGTTGGTAGAAATTATGTAGATCGCGGCGGGATTTTGATGCCCGACCGCATTTTTGGCATTTGTGCATGGCGATTGCCCAATGGGGAACTACTCATGGACGCAGATCGCAATATCATGTGCGCAGAAGGCTTTGTTGGTGATCCAGTTGTTGAAAGGCAGGTTGCTGAAGCTGCTGCCTACTGGTCTGATAGGGCCGGTGGAAAGGTTCATTGGGTTGAGGGAGCCAGAAAGGTTAGCGATGCCGAGGCCGAAGGCCAAACAGAGCGTCTGCTAGACGGCAAGATTCCTGATCCTATGGAAGACTTCTTTGATCCCACCAAACTGATGCCGGGAGATGGAGGAAGTCATGACTAAATTTGTTGAAGACGAAGAAGAGCAGGTGGTCGAAATCGATGATTTGTCTTACGTTGGTTTTGATGTGGTTAGTAAAAATAGTGATCATTTCAAAAAAATCAATGTCCAGAGTTTGCCCACGAAGGCTAAACGGAGGGCGACCAGGCTAATTAAAAAAGCGATTGAGACTGAGGGGGCCGGAAGTAAGTATGTCGATCCTGAGACAATCGATGGGTATGCTTTATTTGACGTTGTTACCCCTCCGTATGATCTAGAAACTTTAGCTGAATTGTATGAGCAAAGTTCAATACATTATGCTGCCGTAAATGCACGAACTATGAACACTGTAGGTCTTGGATTTCGATTCGATGATAGCGTAAAGGGAAAAAAGAAGTTAGAACGCTCGCAGAATTCAAAATCTAAATTAGAGAGAGTACGGCAGGACATCGACAGATCTAAGAGAAAGATGGAAGAGCTTTTTGATGCCTTTAATATAGACGAGACATTTATCGAGACTATGATTAAAGTTTGGAATGATTATCTTACTGTCGGCAATGGCTATATTGAGATTAGCAGGACTAACTCTGGAAAGATTGGTTACGTGGGACATGTCCCCGCCACTCTAGTTAGGGTGCGACGTAATCGCGATGGGTATATACAACTTGCGAATACTTCAAAAGTAAATGCCGTGTTCTTTAGGAACTTCCAGGACTTAGAGACCGAAGATCCTCTCGGCAAGGACGCTAATCCAAACGAGTTGATTCAGTTTAAATCGTACACTCCGAATAACACATATTATGGAGTACCGCCAGCGGTTCCGGCTGCGGCTGCCATTGTTGGGGACAAGTTCGCAAAAGAATATAATATTGATTATTTTGAAAACAAGGCGATCCCTCGATATGCCATTGTCCTCAAGGGCGCGAAACTGAGTCAGAAATCAAAAGAGCAACTTGTGAATTACTTCCGTCAGGAAGTGAAAGGCAAGCATCATGGAACGTTGATTGTCCCTCTTCCGCCTTCAATGGGCAACGATTCCGATGTAAGGTTTGAAAAGTTGGAGGCAGGAGTTCAGGACTCTTCATTTGATAAATATCGTAAATCAAATAGGGATGAGATTTTGGTCGGTAACCGCGTACCGGCACCAAAGGTTGGCGTCTATGACAATGCCAACCTAGCCGTGTCACGGGATGCCGACAAGACGTTTAAGACTCAAGTTGTGGGACCGGATCAAAAGATCATTGAAAAGCGAATCAATAGAATTGTTAAAGAATATACTGATAATGTAGAATTTAGATTTGAATCTATTGACCTGATCGATGACGATTTGCAATCAAGAATCAATGATAGGTATCTCAGGACTGAGGTAATAACACCCAACGAGGTTAGAGAGACGATGGGTCTAACTCAGAGGAATGAGGGCGATGAGGTCTTGCCATTCCCGTCCAATGTTAAGATGAAGCAACTTGAGATGGATGAAGAGCAGGCTAAAGAAGAGGCCAAAAAACCAGAGGGTGCGCCTGATGGTAATGATAACGCTGAGTCCGGTTCTCCGCCTAAAGCGGGACCGGACAGAGATGGTGGTCAGACCCCTGCGGCGGTCACTGGAGAACGGCGAGAACGTGGGGAAGCGCAAGATGAATAAAGGAGGATACTATGTCTTATAATGGAATGGAATCTGTCGTCTGGTGGGGAACACCGGACGGGTACCAGGACTCTGATGGAGTAATTCAGATTACGGCTGCTGGTGGCGATCATATTTCGATAAGTTGTTTATGGGTATGGAATTCGCATGCGACGACCATCGCTACAATACAATTTGATGGTGGATCAACTGATCAGCGCAGAATTGCGATACCACCTGGTGGGACTACTTATATTGCCATACCTGGGAACCACCACAGTTTTGAAGTCAAGACTACTGCCGTTAACTGTCGCGTATTCGCTACGGGGTCTTAACACAACTTGCGTTTTTACGCAATAAATAGTATATTGATAAATACAGGAGGCGATTATGCAAGATAATACGTTCCATGTGTCTTTTCCTATTGATATGATCAAAGCGGAAGAGCGCATTGTAACAGGTGTTGCTACCGCTGATAATATAGATAGTTCTGGCGACATAATCGAGTTTGATGCCTCTGAGAAGGCGTTTAAGGCTTGGCGTGGAAATATTAGAGAAATGCACGCTCCGGTTGCTGTAGGTAAGGCAATCGATTACGAGCCTGTTGATTTAGACATCGACGGTTCTTCTCATAAAGGCATGAGGCTGTCGGCGTTTGTATCCAAGGGTGCCCAGACTACATGGGAAAAAGTCCTGGATGGAACACTATCGGCGTTTTCAGTCGGTGGAAAGATTTTAGAAAAGAAAATAGATGATACATTAAGTAAGAAAATGGGCCGTCCCATTCATCGTATAAGCAAATATGAACTTGGCGAGGTTAGTTTGGTTGATAACCCAGCTAATCCTGCTGCCGTTGTGGAGCTTGTGAAGTCGAATGAGGCCGGAGAACTTTGTTATATGTTAGAAACCGATGAAGATATTATGGAAAATAGTGATGAATCGAACATTAGTTTGCAAAAAGATACAGATTATGATAACGTCTTAACTGTGGAAGATAAGCTCTTTAATGAAAGTGCTGAGGTTTCTGACGCTCTCTCCGTTCAGGAGAAGGTGTCTTTACTTCGACGTTTTGTAAATTGGCTCCACAGTGATATGGAAAATGAAATTTCTGTATCAGATGACATCGAGAAGTTTGAAATAGAAGCTTCTCCTGACTCAAATCAAGATTCCGAAGGAGATGTAGATATGGATATTGATATTCTGAAGGATGCGCTTGGTGCAGTCGTTGATGAGAAGCTTTCCCTCTTTAAAGAGGAACTGAAGTCTGATACTCAGACTTATGTTGATGAAAAGTTGGATTCAGTTGCAAAAAGCGTTGAAGTTGAGGAAGCTGAGGTCGTAGAGGCCGAGGTTGACTCATCTGCTCTTGATGCTGCTGTTGCGAAGTTCCGCGAGGAGCTTGATGGCGCAATGGCTACCATTCAGGAGCAGAAGGATGCTCTTTCTGATGCTTCGGCTAAGATCGAGCAGTTAGAAACTGCCGGCGCTGTGAAAAAGAGCGTCGAAAGCGACGAAGAAATGGTGGAGGATGAGATTATCGCTAAAGATGTCGGGGAACCGGCTTTTTGGGACAACCTCTACCTTCCTCAAGAGCTTATTAAAGCTTTTGGATACGAAAAGTAAAAGGATATAAGGAGGAAGATAATGTCAACTCAGGAAGAAATTCTTGCGAAAGCAAATGAAGTTACTACCAGCGTTGTCGGAAACGCCAGTGGCGGCATTTTAAAGCCGGCTCAGGCCAACCGCTTCATTGATTTTGTCGTTGATCAGTCTACCCTCTTGCAGTCCTCGCGAGTTGTGCGTATGCGGACCCCGCAGATGGAGATCGATAAGCTCTCCATCGGTACGCGCATCATGGCGAAGGCTACTGAGGCTTCTGACACCGGCGCAAACGCTGCTGTTACCTTCACCAAAGTGTCGCTTACTACTGTGAAACTTCGTTTGGATTGGGAGATCAGCACTGAGTCCCTTGAGGACAACATTGCGGGTGATTCTTTAGAGGATCATCTCGCATCAGTGATGGCTCGCCAGACAGCGAATGACCTTGATGACTTGTTCATCAATGGCGATACTACGAGCAGCAATGCTCTACTCAAGAGCCTTGATGGCTTTGTTAAACTTGCATTGGCAAGCGGTTATGTTCTGGATTGTGAGGGCGGCATGCCGATCTCTCGTTCAGTCTATGATCGTTCGCTCCGTAAGATTCCAAGCAAGTACCTACAGCGCCGCAATGACCTTCGGTTCATGTGCGGTCCTCAATTGGTACAGGACACCATTTATCACTTAGGAGATCCGTCTGTTAAGGTTGATGGGAATGTCGCTTCTGGCGGCTCCCCGGTCAACTCTGATATTGGTGGTCGGTACTTCGAGGGTGCTGGTGGTGCAAACGGTGGTCCTGGTGATACAGGCCTGCGTCCGTTTGGTACTCCGGTTCTTGAGGTACCCCTCATGCCGGAAACTGTTGCTGGCGATTACGGTGGGGCCGCGGGTGACCACGGCTACCTAATCATGACATTCCCGCAGAACCATATTATTGGTATTCAGCGTGAGATTGTTGTGTATCGCGAGTTCAAGCCAAAGAAAGACACGATTGAGTACACTCAGTTTACCCGTGTTGCGTCAAACGTCGAAAACTTCGATGCTTACGTAATCACCAAGAATGTTAAGCGCCGCGCCGCTTAAATATAATTGAATAACTGATGAGGGCGAAGGGGCAGTTGAGGAACTGCCCCTCGTCTTCGTTAAAACCAATGTTGGTATCATGAAAGGAGGTATGGTAAGATATAATCATGGCTGATGATAACGTAGTTACTTCCAAATCTATTGAAGATGCGGAAGTCGAAGAACCAAAAGAAGCCGCTCCGGCGGCAAAAAAGAAGGCTCCGGCCAAGAAGGCTGCGTCTTCAAAAGATATTTTAATCAAGATGGAAGGGCCTAGAGGTTATGCCTCAGGTGGACATGATTTCACTCTGGAGCATCCTTTCAAGGCGCTCCCAGAAAAAGAAGCATTACTTTTAATTGCCACTGGCTCGTTTGTCAGGGCAAAAGAATCTGAAGTTAAGGCCTTCTATGAGGAGTAGCAATGGCTGATGATAATGTAGTAGAAGAGGTAGTAGCGGAGGAAGCGCCTAAGGCGCCGTTGTGGAGTCCCAAGGGATCCAATGATGGTGTCTGGGTTAAAATGATTGACGGGCCAACTTCATATAGCATGCAGGGGTATAAATTTACACTGGAAGATCCAGTGCAATGTGTGCCTGCTGATATTGTAAACATGTTGTTGGCAACTGGCAGTTTTGTTAAGACCGCAAGACCTAAATAAGGTTTAGTAATATAAAAAATAGGAGGTTGTAATGGCCGCAATTAGCAATTACTTGGAAAACGAGCTTCTGGATCACGTTCTGAAGAATGCAGCATATTCCAGTCCCACGACTGTATATCTTGCTCTCTACACTTCCAACCCAACAGACGCAGACTCCGGTACTGAATGTTCGGGCGGGTCATATGCCCGTCAGTCTATTACTTTCGGTTCGGTTGCCTCTGGCGGTACGATTTCCAACACTGCAGATATTACGTATACTAGCATGCCTGCCGCTACGGTGACGCATGTTGGTATTCATGATCATGTTAGTGCTGGAAACTTGCTGTTCCACGGTGCGCTTAGTTCGTCTAAGTCAGTGGATGCTGGGGACACATTTAAAATTTCAACAGGCGACTTGGATATTTCGCTCGACTGATCGGGGTGCATTATGACCCTAAAGAGACGAGAATTCGTAGGAGCCGCATCAGAAACAGAATTGTCTGCCGGGATCAACTCATCGGCCACATCCTTTACTGTTGCAAGCGGATCTGGATTTCCTGACGGAAGCGATTATCCGTTTGTAGTGGTATTGGATCGTGGCGCGAATGATGAAGAGAAGGTATTAATCTCTTCAAGGTCCGGTAACGATTTCACTGTTGCCCAGAATATTGGTGGAGTAACCACCGGTCGCGGATTTGACAGCACAACTGCTGCGTCACACGATTCAGCGTCTAAGGTCGGGCATGTTTTAGATGCAACGACTATGACTGACATTAGTCAAACCGTATATGACAATGAAGTGCTATACTGGATGGGGGTAGCTTAGATGGCTCAATTTACTGCTAAAAATATATATCGGGGGCAACCTGGTACTTCTATTGGCACCCTGTATACTGTAACAAATACTGATGATTATTATACTATTGTAAAGAATATTATTGTTTGTAATACTACGAATAGCGCTGCAAATTTTGATTTGCATGCTGTTGCATCTGGCGGAACTGCCGGTGTGACGAATCAGGTGTTCTCTGACTTCGTTGTTCAAGGGGATGAGACTGTATCTATTGATGTTTCTATGGTTCTGGCCAAAAACGAAACGCTACAGGCTCTTCAAGTAACATCTGGAGCTTTGACCCTTACTATCAGCGGAGTGGAGTACACCACGTAATGGCCATTAGACACTTCCCTTCTGCCAAGATTTCCGCATCCACGACCCACTCAGTTAAGACAGAAACAACTGGTGGAGCGCCCACTTCAACGATTGCTGATGGGGCTATTGCTGTTGATACATCAAATGATGCTTTCTATTTCCGGTCTAGTTCTTCTTGGCAGCAGGTTAGTGGTGGTGGTGCTAGTGTAACTGTTTCCGATACGGCTCCGTCTAGTCCTGATTCGGGGGATTTATGGTATGAGTCTGATACTGGTAATACGATTGTATACTATGATGATGGTGTGGGTGACGCTCAATGGGTGGAGCTTGGTCATGCTGCAGATTCTACTGTAGTTGAGTATGCCGCAAATATTGATGGCGGGGTGCCTAGTAGTAATTATACTGGGATTGCTACTCTGGATGGTGGCGCAGTTTAATGGCTATTAACTTTCCTGCATCTCCAACATTGAATGATGAAGTTACCCAAGGTAACATGGTGTGGTTTTGGAATGCCACCTATTGGGAGCTTAGATCTAGTACATCAAAGTTTTCGGCAGGCGATGATGCTCCCTCGAGTTATACTCCTGGAGATTTCTGGTATGAAACTGATACGGGTAAACTTTATGTTCGCTTTGATGATTATTGGGTTGAAGTAGGACATTCTTCTGATGGCCAGTCGTTTCAGGCTCAGGATGCTGCACCCAGTTCTCCTGCATCTAATGACATTTGGTATGAGTCGGACACCGGTAAAACATTTATTTATTACGATAGTTATTGGGTTGAGATAGGCCACGCTAGTGATGGTCAGACATTTCAAACTAGTGACACGATTCCCGCTTCGGCTACTGCAGGCGACATCTGGTTTGAGTCTGATAGTGGTGGAGCTTTTATGTATTACAATGACGGTAGTTCGTCGCAGTGGGTTGAACTTGGTCATTCGGTGGGCGGGGTTAATGTGAATATTGATGGTGGTGAGTCAGGTACTACCTATGGTGGTATATTTGCTCTTGACGGAGGTAGTTCATAATGGCAATTAACTTTCCTAGTAGTGGACTTACTGTAGGTCAAATCGTTTCGCTGGGTGACCGCTCATGGGAGTGGGACGGCGAGAAGTGGAAGTCTACTGGAACTACGTCAGGTACTCCCATAGGAGCCACTATTGTCTTTGAGGGTGCCGTTGAAAATGCACATCAGACAACTTTAACCGTTGCGGAGCCTACTGCTGATAGAACAATTACTTTACAAAACGCTGATGGTACTGTTGCATTTACTTCTGATTTGTCAACTTATGCCCCACTTGCTTCTCCTACATTAACGGGAGTTCCTGCTGCCCCTACGGCCTCAGCAAACACTAGTACAACTCAGGTTGCTACTACTGCGTTTGTGATGACAGAGGTTGGCGATTATGCTCCGCTAGCTTCTCCAACTTTAACTGGTGTACCAGCTGCCCCTACGGCAGCAGCTGATACCAATACGACTCAGGTTGCTACGACGGCTTATGTCCAGACTGAGATGGCGGCTTTGGCCGGTCCTGATGATGAGAATACTGTTATTGCTGGACAGGTATTCTAATGTCTCGCTTTGAACCACGCTTCTTCCCCGGTACGAAAGTTTCTGAATGGGCTTCTGTGTCTCAGACAGGTAATACCATTTCCTCCGCCCCCGCCCCGCCGCCCATGACATATTCAAGTACGGGTTCGCCTACGGAACGGACGCACGGTGTTTACAAGTCGTTGCATTGGACTGGTTCGGGCACGTTCACCATTACGGCTAATCCCACGGCAATTGATGTGTGGGTTGTTTCCGGTGGCGGCGGAGGAGGCGGCGGGTACGCATCGGGAACTGGATGGAACGGTGGCGGTGGCGGTGGCGGTGCGGGTGGCGCTAAGGCTTTCACCGCACAAACGATGGGTGTTGCTGAACATACGATAACTGTCGGCGATGGTGGCGCTGGTGGGGCGTATGGTACGGGTCAGAATCGGGAATCTGGACATGCGGGGTCAGTGTCATCGTTCGCTATCAACGGTGGCAGCACGCTGTCTACTACTGGTGGCGGTGGCGGTGGGCAATGGTACGCCAATGGCGGAGCAGGAGGATCGGGTGGCGGTGGTGGTGGGCACAGTATCCATACTGGTGGTAGCGGTGTATCAGGTGAAGGACATGCGGGAGGTGATGCGGGAGGTTCGACGGGTATACCGATGGAGGGAGCCGGTGGAGGCGGTAAGAACAGTGCAGGCGTTGACAGCGGGCCAACAGGAGGTATTGGAGGCGCAGGGGGCACCAACGGCACAAATGACTATGCCGACGGGACTACAAGCGGAGTCGGGGTCGGACAATGGGCTGGCGGCGGAGGCGGATCAGCAAGTACTGAAGGCGCAAGTGGCGGTGCTGGCGCTGGCGCTGGTGGAAGTGAAACCGCCACAGCGAACACGGGGTCAGGCGGCGGTGGCGGCGGTGGCACCTCTTCAAGTGAGGCTGGCGGCGCAGGCGGGTCCGGCGCAGTAGTTATCAGGTGGGTGGCCTAGATGGCGCGCTTCGCAGAAGTAGATGCAGCAACAAATATGGTGCTTCAGGTTCTGGTCGTATCAAACGATGTGACGACAGTCGATGGGGTGGAGAATGAACAGCGTGGCATTGACTTCCTCAACGACCTGTTGCCTGATTCGGGTACATGGGTGCAGACGAGTTACAACGCCAACATGCGTGGTAGATACGCAGCAATCGGCGACACTTACGATTCGACAAATGACCGATTCATTAGAGCACAGCCATACCCGTCATGGACCCTTGACGACAACTTCACATGGCAACCACCAACCCCTCATCCGGGGATTGGTGACGGTCGGAGAAAACGATGGGATGAGAACACTCTGAGTTGGGTAAGTCCCGATGCGTAAACACTTCTTATTTCAGGCAGGTTTACCCCGCACAGGGTCCACGGTTCTGAGCGCCATATTGGATCAGAACCCAAACATTTACGCTGGACAACATTCACCTGTCTGTCAGATGATGTGGGACATCCAAGGATCCTGCGAGAACTCTGCATACGAACAGTTGGCAGCATCAGACCGAACTGACTTTCAAGGCGACCTTCTCAGCAGAATACCCGACTTGTACTACAGGCATGTATCCGAACCGACCGTGATTGACAAGTGCATGGTTTGGACACTGCCAGCGAACTTTAACTTGATCAAGCGGTACATCACCCCTGATCCGAAAATCGTTGTCTTGACCCGCCCGCTTGAGGAAATAATCGAATCGTTTGAGAACGTCAACCGCAGGGCAGGAATAGAGATAGACAGTCACCTCATGTGGATTGAGGGGACGGCTCCCGTTATGCGTTCCAACGATGGCGTTCAGTGGGCGCGAGAAAACAACAGCGGCGAGTTCCTATTTATTGAGTACGCCGACTTCATGGCCGACCCGACAACAACACTTGAGCAGATTTACAACCACTACGAGTTGCCTGAGTTCAACCACGATTTCAATGATATTGTGTGTCGTAACCCAGAGAATGAGTCAGTCCACGGCGTTGCTGGAATGCATACAGTACGTCCAAAATTGGGGCTAAGACACAATGCAATTTCTAAGATAGAAGCGGAGGCTTCGTAACGGCGTGTCGAAACACGCTGGAGAATATTGAGGTAGAATAACATGATAAGTGATATAATGGAGGCACGATGGCAATAGATTTTCCAAACTCCCCTTCGGCGGGACAAATATATACCGTTAACGGTAAACAGTGGATACATGATACGGCTGATGGCGGTAAGTGGATAGCTTATGGCGCCTCGTTGGCTCCTGATATTCTGAAAGTTGATTCTGCTAATAACCGTGTGGGTATTAATCAGACTTCCCCAACGGTTGCGTTGGATGTGACTGGCTCTGCTCGCATTACGGGGGATCTAACGGTCTCTGGTACAACTGTTACAGTTGATTCTGCCAGCGTTCTGGTTAAGGACAGGGTTCAGTTTGAGGGTGCTACTGCAAATGATTATGAAACTATTCTGGTAGCGACTGATCCTACAGCGGATCGAACGATTACACTCCCAGATGCCACTGGAACTGTCGCTCTTACTGGCGCTGTTCCTACAACCATCACGGTTGCTGACACGACAGACACGACGGCCTTTGTGGCTCTATGGGAGTCGGCTACTGGTGATTTGGCTCCGAAGTCTGACGCTGGTATCACCTACAACGCTGGTACTGGAACTCTTACTGCTACGGCATTCGCTGGCCCTTTGACGGGCAACGTGACAGGTAACGCTTCCGGTACAGCAGCCACTGTTACAGGTGCCGCACAGTCGGCCATCACTTCGGTTGGGACTTTGACCGGGTTGACGATGGGTGGCGAACTGGCAGCAGTAGATCAGGTCATTTCACGCCCGATCATAAAGGACTATTCTGAAACAGTTCATGCTGGTGGTAATACTGGTGCTACTGTGACATTGGATGAGACAGACGGTAATGTTCAGTCATGGACTCTAAATGCCAGTTGCACGTTTACGATGCCTAGTGGTTCCGGTCTCAAGCCGGGGACTTCTATGACTTTGATACTTACTCAAGATGGTTCAAGTCGTACAGGCACATTTACCAATGTGAAGTGGGCTGGAGGGACTGCCGTAACATTGAGCACAGGTGATGACGACGTTGA